>ENA-OFCX01000686-OFCX01000686.1-metagenomes-genome-assembly--contig:-NODE-686-length-16448-cov-2.963155_pt1 | contig 16448 bp, 12 predicted proteins | sample MGYA00153384_OFCX01 | MGnify analysis MGYA00153384
CTGGTAACGAGAAATCTTTTTGTGGGGGCGGGCAGGATGCCCACCCTGACCATTTTACCAGAGAGATAATTATGAATTTTTACATAGTTGATGTATTTGCCGAGTCAAAATATGCTGGCAATCAGCTAGCCGTCTTTTGCGGTGCGGGAGTTGCCGAACTATCTGAGGCTCAAATGCTGATGATAGCAAGGGAAATAAACTATTCGGAAACTACATTTATTCGCTCCAACCAGCCACGAGAAGGCGGCTACGACGTGCGGATATTCACACCAAAAAAAGAATTACCCTTTGCCGGCCATCCCACTTTAGGAACAGCATTCGTTTTGCAGCAAGAGATTATTAACAAACCTGTAGAACAAGTTATTTTAAATCTAGCCGTCGGTCAAATTCCAGTTACTTTAAACTATCAAAATGAAGCGGCTGCTGTTTTATGGATGCAACAAAATTCGCCAACTTTTGGTCAAGTTTTATCAGCAGAGACTCTGGCAAATATACTAAATTTAGAAGTGAATGAAATTGACGATAGATTCCCCATCCAAGAAGTTTCTACCGGAGTACCGTTCATTATTGTACCGCTAAATGCTCTGGCATCGCTCAAGAAAGCTCAAGTCAAATTAGATGAATATTTTGAATTGATTGAGACAACAGAAGCCAAAGATATTTTGATATTTTGTCCAGAGACTTACAGCGATATTAATGATCTGAACGTCCGAGTTTTCGCCAATTCGTTAGGAATTCCTGAAGATCCAGCGACGGGAAGTGCCAATGGCTGTTTAGCTGGATATTTGGTAAATTATGCCTATTTTGGCAAGGATGCGATTGATGTTAAAGTTGAGCAGGGTTATGAGATCGATCGACCTTCGCTGCTGCTGTTGCAATCTCAAACAAAAGACGGACAAATAGAAGTTTTAGTTGGCGGCAAAGTGGTGATGGTTGCTAAAGGAGAATTTGTTTAGAATTCGCAAATCAAATAATCGCAAATACCTGTAGGGGCGGGTTTTACAAACCATAATTGATATAAATTCTGTTAATATGAGCTAGCTCATATTCATTCCTCTGCATTAGTCAGATACTGAAAGTATCATCTTTACCAGATACTTTCTAATGCTACAAACATTTTCTGAGTCTTTGAATTTATCCCCAGACGCTTCAAAAGCCCTGCTATCACTTCCATTAACCAGTTTGCTCGATTCACCAGAGATCAGTCAACTGTTGGGAAGTCTCGATACTGATTTACTCAAAGAAAGCTTGCCAACTGCTGGGGCTGTCTTAGCCAAAAATCTTCCAGCTTTTTACGACTGGTTAGAAACTGAACTAAGCATTAAAAACGTCCCTGATAGTCCCGATCATGCTACTAAATGGGTAGTCGGTTTTTTGAGGAATGAAGAAAGTTTAACTCATTTAGTTGAGTTGCACAAATCGATTCCTAGCGCTGCATTAGAACGATCGATCCCGCGTTTAGTCGGTACATTTAAGGATGTCACACCGATCGCACTTAAGCAAGAATGGCAAAAAGCGATTGCAGCACTTTGTTTGGTACTCGCCGTCGCAGCGCGCGAAAATCAGCCGTCTAGCAATTTAGTCGGAGTTTAGGTAAAATCGCTGTTTCGGAAAATTTGTAATTGGTTGGGGTATATCTGAACTACCACGGGATTTTTCTTGTTTAGGACGATCGCGTTATGTCTGTTTAGCAAAAGCCAATAAGCCAACATTACCACCAGCACCCGCCTTTTCCGAAACTTTTCATCCAATTGCGCCATTTCGACGATCGCCTCTTCTATCTTATACCACCAGTTTGTCCCTTTCTTAGAGATTACAAAAGTCGTTCCCGCTATAAAATCGCCTCGATTCGCCCAGAAAGCATACCTTTCACCTAAAGTAAAGTAGTGAAAAACATTCGTAGCTGTAGAAGCTTGAACCAACTTTCTGGAAACACCCAAAGCATTAAAAGTGACAGTCGATCGCATATAATTGTAGTATTTTGCAGCAATTTGCTGAGCGACTTTCCCGCCCAAACTTTCTCCGATGACATCAGCCGGATTCCCACTCTCAAACTGCTGCTTTAGCCAATCAATAACACCCACAGTTTCCGCAGATTTTAATTGCCGCTCTAGTTTTGCCATAAACACATCTGGCGTATCTTCCAAAACGCGATCGAAAGGATACCACGAACCATAACCGCGAATTACCAAAACAGGCGTAGTATTATATATTGTACTAGAACGAGCTTCAGCATAAAAACCTGTTTTGAAATCTTCAAACACTTTTTCTACTAGATAACCATGCACTAACTCTCCTTCCTGATGTCGAACGTAAATTGAAGGATTATTCGGCTTCAAAGTATCGTGTAGTTGAGGTTTGGCAAACTTTTCGTAGATAACGTCTAGTGAGTGTCGTCCTGTTTGGCGATCGACAAAATCCAATTTTATTGACCATACTAAAAACAATACAAAAAATGTTTGTAGTGAAGATTTTATTCCTCATGAAAACCTAATGACTAAAGTCCTCACTACAAACCTAAACTGCGCGCAATTATTACAAAACTCGCAACGTGGTAGCAATACTATCGACTGCTGCCATCGCCCGAATTTCATCGAGTGCTTGTTGAAAATTACCTTCCCTCACATCGTGAGTTACGACCACAATTTCTGCTAAATCGCCGTGAATTCCCGTCTGCACAATTGATTCCAAACTCACTTTGTGATCGCCAAAACAAGTGCCTAGTTTCCCAATTACGCCCGGAGTATCGCGGGTGAGAAAACGAGCATAAAAGCGAGTAACAAGTTCCTGCATTGGAGCAATTTTGCAGTAGTGTTGGTGACTGCAACTCAGCAAAGGATGGGGAATAGGCACTGTTTCGGTTTTTAGGATAGCCGCAATGTTCATGATGTCCGATACTACCGCGCTAGCTGTCGGCCCAGCACCCGCACCGCGCCCGTATAGCATCAATTGCCCGATCGGCTCTCCTTCGACTAAAATAGCGTTATAAACGCCGTTGACATTCGCCAGCGGATGAGTTTTCGGAACGAAACTAGGATGCACTCGAATTGAAAGCATTTCTGTATCAGGTGTTGACTTGATATCTTGAGCAATAGCCAACAATTTAATCACAAATCCCAACTTGTCTGCATAGTCAATATCAGCCGCACTAACTTGTCTGATACCTTCGCAGTGAATATCTGCTAATTTAATGCGTCCACCAAAAGCTAGCGAAGCTAAAATAGCAATCTTATCAGCAGCATCTAATCCATCTACATCTGCCGTAGGGTCAGCTTCTGCATAACCCAATTGCTGTGCATCTGCGAGCACTTCGCCAAAGTCTGCGCCTTCTGTTTGCATCCGCGTCAGGATGTAATTAGTTGTGCCGTTGACAATGCCAATTACAGTTTGAATGCGGTTTGCACCTAAAGATTGTTTGAGGGTTTGAATGACCGGAATGCCGCCGCCGACAGCAGCTTCTAACATTACATAAACGCCTTTTTTGTTAGCAGCATCAAAGATTTCATTACCGTAGCGGGCAATAACTGCCTTGTTGGCGGTGACAACGTGCTTTCCGCTGGCAATAGCTTGGAGAATTAGCGATCGCGCCGGTTCCAATCCACCAATTAATTCTACTACAATATCAACATCCGGGTCAGTTGCGATCGCTTCCAGATTAGTTGTCAGCACATTTTCTGGCAATTGTAAAGACCGAGTTCGAGAAATATCGCGCACTCCCACCCGATAAATTTCCAATTCCTGCAACAGCGGATGGCGGCCATCTGGGGAGAGCAAAATCTCTGCCGTTCCCGCGCCAACAGTACCTAAACCTAGCAAACCAATTTTGAAAGCCACAACTTTGACCCGTAGAAACTCAATTAACCTACAATCATTGTATGCTAATCAAGCAATTTGTCATTTAACTAAGCTCAATATCCAAATACCAGACTTTTTCAAGAAGTCTGGTATCTAATTTGATATGATGACAATTTAAAGTTCTGAATCCATGTCTACCCCCATTTCTCGGAGTCGCTGGGCCAATCTTTCTGCCCGTTGACGTTCTACATTAACTTGTTGTCCTAGTTCCTGATTTTCCTGTCCTAGTTCCTGATTTTGCTGTTCTAACCGCTGTAGCTGTCCTTGTTCTTCTCGAATTAAATCTTCTACTAGCGGCGGACATAGCACTTGATTCACCGATAAAATAAATTCAGCGAACTGTACAGACTGAACTTGCTGTCCCGGCAAAAATTCCTGGTGAGAATAACTCCCTTCATTTTCGGGACGGCTACACACTCGGATTTTAGGTTGATTGGCATCTACAATCCAATATTCAGGAATGTCAATTAAGTCATATTCTGCCCGTTTACGGATGTAGTCGTCCCGCCAATTTTGACTGGTAACTTCTATCACTAATAGTGGTTTTTCTTCAAAGTCTAAAACTGCGGAACCAGGTTGTGCACAGACTTGTTCCCAAAGACTCTGAGTGCAAATCACCACATCAGGAACGCGCGAAGAATTTTCCTCGGTTCGGACGGCGGTAGTGACAACTGCAACTAGCGGTAGGTTGTGTGCTGCAAAGAAGCGCCGGAACTGGTAAACTAAAAATTCAATAATTTTGATATGTATAGCTGTGGGTGTTGGCATTTCAATGATATGTCCCCGATATAATTCATAACAGACACCTGATTCTCCCTGGTAGTCTAAATACTCTTGAAAGGTCAATTGTTGGGTAGTAATTAGGATCATCTCAATTATCTCCCTTTATCGGTGAGCTTACTTTATATTTTACACTTTAAACTATTGTTGATGGAGTATCTTGCCCACCCGAAAAATTAAATTTTAATTTTCAATGCTCTGAACAGTCAACTATCAACTGCTAAGCTGTAGGGTGCGTCGCGGTGAAATTGTCGATATTATTTAGGATTTTTGATGGGGACGCACCCTACAAACTTATTACATCTGTTGATAAAAATTATAGGGCGAGCAATGCCCGCCCTACAACTCAGATCGAGTTACCTAGAACACATTAATAAGTTTCAACGTGCCAGCGACCATCTTTTTTCAACTGTTTCTGATAGGCAGTCCAGTCAACATCGTACTTGCTAGATGCTGCCGACATTCCTTCATCGATGCCGCCTTCCATTCCCTTCAAACCACAGATGTAAGTGTGAGTTTTGGGTTGTTGTACCAATTCCCACAATTGGTCAGCGTTCTCTTGAATCCGGTTTTGGATGTACATCTTGCCACCGTCAGCATTCTTTTGCTCGCGGCTGATGGCATAAGTCAATCGGAAGTTATCGGGGAATTCAGCTTGTAATTGCTCCAACTCTTCTCTATAAAGAATGTTGGGAGTGTAAGCAACGCCAAAGAACAGCCAAGCTAAACCTTTGAACTTGTACTCTGGATTATTTTCCTTGAACATCCGCCACAAATAAGCGCGGAAAGGAGCAATACCGGTACCAGTAGCCATCATAATAATGGTGGTATCCTCGTCATCTGGCAAGAGCATTTCCTTGCCTACCGGGCCGGTGATTTTGACATCAGCCCCTGGTTCCAAACCGGTGATAAAAGTTGAACAAACGCCGAGGACTTGTTCGCCTGTTTCTGGGCTTTTGTACTCTAGCCTGCGGACGCATACAGAGACAGTTTTGTCATCGACATCATCTCCGTGACGCGTGGAGGCGATCGAGTAAAGCCGAATTTTGTGAGGTTTACCGTTTTTATCTGTCCCATCTGGAATAATGCCAATACTTTGACCTTCCAGATAGTGCAAGTTTCCTCCAGAAATGTCAATTTTAACGTGACGGACTGTGCCATCTCCGCCTTCCTTGACCATTTCTTCAGAAGAAATGCACTTACCAATATAGGGATTGGCAGGTTTGTATAAGTTAACAGGAACTTGAACTTTTTCCTTTGCTTGGGTCATGGGCTTAGTTTTTTCTCCAGATTTTTGACTCTGTAGCCCAGCTTCTTCTGGTGCGACTGTGCCATTCGTCGTTTCGGGAGCGCCATTTAAAGGGCGGATGCTGACGATTTTGCCACCCATTCGAGTAATTCTCCGCATTTCCTGATTCATGCGATCGTAGGGAACGGAGATAAATACGTTGCCACTACGGCGAATCTGGTGACTTGTTTGGTCAGTTGCTTGATTCTGACGCATACCCTCAACTTCGTAAACAAAGATGCGGCTGCCTGATTTTGAATTGGCCGCTACGCCAGAGATGCTTGGGCTGTACATTTGTTGCTTATCCTTCACGATACAGAGTTATCAAGAGAGAGAATGTGACGTTAGACTCAATTTACTTTTTTCTTAAGGCCATCTGGACTAATTGCCCACGCCAACTTTTGGGCCTCGCTTTTGGGCGGGAGTGTCAAGTTGCGATCGCTCGCGTCTGGAATTCCCAATTAGCCGAACATCAAACCGACCTCGGCCGGCTGCGTCCAGGTGTTGACCTATAGCTATTGTTGTCTGCGTACTGCGACTATTTTACCCGATCGAGCGATCGACCCCGATAAGTCGTTTCGATCGGCAGTCCGGCATGAAGTACCGCATCGCAAAAATAGCTTCTATTCACCAACAGCAGCCAGCTACAAGGTTCTGGATTTATGCCTGCACGCCTGCTGACTGACGGCGTTAAATCTCCCATTTAAAATCTCAAATCTAAGATCGATCGACGTTGAACTTGTAGGGGGCGATCGCATTCTGGTAGGATTATTAACTAAAGTTAGTGTTAATAGGTCTTACGATATCATGCCCCAAGCAGTCCCAAATGCCTTGGGCACTCTTGATAGAGAGCTTCGTAGTTCAGCTTGAGAAGGGTCAATCCGCTCGAAGTAAAAAAGAAAGGGGAGGGATTAACGCCTCTGATGTCATACATAAATGACTATACTTTTACAAGCTATTAATTACTTGCCTTGAAAATTGCTTGGGTCTCCCCTAGCAAACAGTCAACGGACTGCTGTATGCTCGTGAGAGCTTGATCCCGTGGGGGTAGCAAAGCTGCGCAAAGCATGGTTGGATCTACCTGTGGGCTGAAATTTTGTGGAATCTAGACTCTTTGTTAGTAAACTGTGATTTTTTTAGAGGGAAACTATGACAAGTAAGCCGGATCGCGTGGTTTTAATTGGCGTTGCCGGAGACTCCGGGTGCGGAAAATCTACCTTTTTGCGCCGATTGACAGATTTGTTCGGGGAAGATTTCGTTACCGTCATCTGCCTGGACGACTATCATTGTCTCGATCGCAAACAGCGCAAAGAAACAGGAATTACCGCCCTTGACCCCAGAGCCAACAATTTCGACCTGATGGCCGAGCAGATGAAAGCCCTCAAAGAAGGTAGGGGAATCGACAAACCGATTTACAACCACGAAACCGGCCTACTCGATCCTCCTGAGCGCGTAGAACCGAATCACGTGATCGTGATTGAGGGATTGCACCCGCTGTACGACGAGCGAGTTCGATCGCTCCTCGACTTCAGCGTCTACCTCGACATCAGCGACGAAGTAAAAATTGCTTGGAAAATCCAGCGCGACATGGCGGAACGGGGCCACCGCTACGAAGACGTGCTGTTTGCGATCAACGCTCGCAAACCCGATTTTACCGCCTACATCGACCCACAAAAGCAATATGCTGACGTGGTAATTCAAGTATTGACAACCAATTTAATTAAGGATGACAAAGAGCGGAAGATTCTGCGCGTGCAGATGATTCAGCGCGAAGGCATCGCCAATTTTGAGCCAGCCTATTTGTTTGACGAAGGTTCAACAATTAACTGGGTTCCTTGCGGCCGCAAACTGACTTGTTCCTATCCAGGAATTAAGATGTATTACGGGCCGGACGCTTTCTACGGCCACGAAGTCTCGATTTTGGAAGTTGACGGTCAGTTTGAAAATCTCGAAGAAGTTATTTACATCGAAAGCCATTTGAGCAAAACTTCTGCGAAGTACGAAGGCGAGTTGACTCACCTATTGCTTCAGCACCGCGAGTATCCTGGTTCTAACAACGGAACTGGTTTGTTCCAAGTATTAGTGGGATTGAAGATGCGGGCGACTTACGAGAAGTTGACTGCGAAGGAATCGAAAGTGGCTGTGAGTGTTTAAAACGCAGACATGAAAGATTTGGGGGGCGCAATTGCGCCTCTTTTTTTTGTAAAAATGAATGATATCAATTCCGGCTGCGCCGGAATAATAGGTCGGACACGGCAGTGCCGTTTCCCTACCTTGATTAATTGCGCAAGAAACGGCACTGCTGTGTCCTGATTTCTAATAATTCCGATGCAACCAGAAACAATATAAAATCCTCATATATTCGCCAACAGTCTCTGGAAAATCGCCGGAATTTCAATCAGTATCTTTTGCCTCAAATTCCCTCAAAACATCATTATTTTGCCCGATCGCAGGCAACAAACTTTCGTACAACTGCATCGCCTGCAAACAAGTATTGATACCTGAAACCGCCCGATCGTACTTTTCGATCTTTTCATCATTCTCAGCTTGCAGCCGTTGATTCCGGGCAATTTTCTCCTCCGCTTCCTGCGCTAGAGTTTGCTCCACATAATCGCGGGCTTGACTGTATTTCTGCAAAATATCATCCGCTTGCTTGTCCGCCATCGGCAACAAATGATCTTTCAGTGTCTTATTAACAGTTTGACGGAAGGTTTGTCGGATGGTTTTCGATACTTTTGGCTCGAAATCTAAGCGCAATAATTGCCGAATTGCCGGTTGCGCGTCTACCATGTTTTCGCAGTCATAACCTTGAGATGTTTGCTGCAATGTTTGCCGGAATTGATAAATCGAAAACGTGTCTTCGTCGTAAAAACGGGGACTTTCTCGCACGTAGCGATCGCACTCAACGCCCGCCGCATTCACCAAAGCATCAGAAACCCGCTTAGACAACTCATCTAACTGCTCTTCAATTCCCCCGTCATTCCCCAACAACCGATACAGAAGTCGATAATATTCAGATTTGCGAACGCTGTCTTTCAAATACTGGAAAAAATTAGCCACTAGCGATGCAGTAGCCTCTACTAAAATATCTTCCAACTGATTTGCCAAATAGTAAAGCGCCTCAACTAAAACAGCAATTAAAGGTGCTGTAGCATTGCGGGGATGAGTCAGCACAGTGCGCCCGTAAGCTGCTTCCACCGAAAAGCCATCTAGCAATTCATCCAAGCGCCGAATCATTCGAGATTGCAGTTGCCGAAAATCGTTATCAAAAACATCGCATTTATTCATAATCATTTCATTGATTTCTGTAGCGATATGTTCCCGAAAATCCTGTCCGACTTGCTGCAATTCTTGATTTAACCGCAGAAGTTCCTGTGCTTTCATCGCTTCAATTTCGCGGGGTTGGCTGTCCAATTCCCGCTGAATTGTTTGGTAATTTTTCCGCAGTTGAATACACAAGTCTTCTAAATCGTCGGCGAGATTTTTGAACAGTTGCGGGCGTTTTTCTTCTGTGAGGTAGCGCGTAATCGCCGTGCGAAAATCTTCGATACCACTATCTTGAATTAATTGCTCGATTAACGGTTTGCCTTGTTCGGCTAGAATCCGCACGTAGTTTTCATTTGGTGTTTCGTAGCTGTTAACTGAAATCCGAAATTTGCTGGCAGATAATTTGCCGGAATTGGCACAGTAGCGGTTGAATTCGCTGATAAATTGCGGAGTTTCTTCGCTATTAGCGATCGACTGTGAATCCAACTTACCATCTACAGAAACCCGCCCTGTTGGGGCAAATATTGTGTTTAAACCAAAGCGATCGCGCGTTGTGGTATTTTTAATCAAACTGCCGTAAAATCCCAACAATCCGCTGGTTTTGTAAACTCTCGCAGTATCGCGAAAGTCGGAATTAATCAAATTTTCCAAGCGCTGTCGCAGTTGGGTGTTGTACCAAGTTTCGTCGATGCGGTTGAAAATGTAAAAAAGCCGATCGCGAATTCCCGGATTTCCCCGCGTCTTTTCCATCAACTCCGTTTCTTCCGTCGTCATTTCTCCAGACGAAGCCGCTTTCAAAACGCAGACAACCGCCGAAGTATCCGGGCTTTCAATCTTATCATAGGTCAATTCCGCATCCCGTTGTACAGGCGCATCAATTCCCGGCGTATCGATAATAATATTGCCATCTTGCAGCAACGGATGATAACAATAATATTCTACCCGCTTCAGCACCGCACTGTTGCTACCGCGACGGGCGTAACTCGCAGCTTCCTTCAGATTGGAAAAATTAAACTGTTCCATCGAGTAGGTGGCGTTTTCGAGAGTATGAATGCGATTGCGATTAGCCTCAAAACCTTCTAACAGCAGTATCAAAGCCTTAGCTTGTTTGGCTAATTCCGATTTATTTTCGCCACCTTCCTTTTCGATAATTATGTGACATCCCTTAGACAAAAGCGGTAATACATCTATGTGATTGATATTAAGTTCAGTAGTTAAACCTAACTTTTCGCAAAGAGCATACGCTTGCTCTCGAATTTCAACTTCGCTCAAAAAAGTGAGAACCACTCGCTCTTGATCCGGCTCAGAAAATGCGATATAACATTCAGTACCTGTGGCGTGTCCTTCTGCGCTGTAGAGCAATTCTCGCTCTAACAAAGCATTGATTAACATCGATTTTCCCGCACTGAAAGCACCTGCGAAAACTATTTCAAACTCGGGAGAAATAGCTTTTTTCAAAGAAGCTTGCACCGCTGTAATATCTTGTTGTCGCAAAGACGATTCTTGACGCAGTAGTTGCAGTAAAGAGTCAACTTGCTCTTGCAGATTTTGGCATTGAGGTGGCATTTTAGTCATTGTCGCAGAATGCTCCCGATTGTGGAAAGATTATATTGCTGTAAATTATTCGCTATTTCAGCAATAATTACAACAGTAATTATACTTAAGTATTTGAGGACAAATCATTTGTTTGTAGCCAAGCTGTTAAATCGGATATGTCGTTAAAATTTAACAACGCATCTGCTAGATTTTCCGAAAGTGCGATCGGCAATTGTTGAATTTGACTTTCAACTTCGGAATCTAAAGCACCTACACGGCGTTCCAATAAACGAATAACTAATGCTAATTGTCCTTCTTGTCTTCCTTCTTGTCTTCCCTCTTGTCTTCCTTCTTGTCTTCCTTCTTTGATTCCTGCTTGTCTTCCTTCTTCTCTTCCTTGTTTGACTGCTTTAGATATTGCCCCTCGCCGATCTTGAATATAAATTTCCTCGTTTTCCAAGTCTGTTAACTCCTCGCGAGTTAGGGCACATCGATTGGCTATTGTAAATGCTTTCTGAATTTCCGGCACGCTTTGCATTGTTTCAGGGACTACTGATAAATCCTTAGCAGTTTTGAGAAAATAAATCCACTTATCGGTCAATGTTTCTAACTCATTTAGCGTTTTTTTGAATTTTGGTAGCTCAACAAACACTAATTCAATATCGTAAACCGGATAATCAATCAAAAAGTCTTTTTCCTTAAGGACAAACCGCGAAGTTACTTTGGTAAAATCCTCAAACATCTCAAAATCAGTGATAGTCAAGGCAATTACTGGATTCAGTAGCGCATATTTGTCTCCTGTTTCTAATTGGGTGGAATAAGCTTTAGCTGCATTGTACAAAATCCGCTTTTCAAATGCCTCTACGTTCAGAACCTGCATCTCAATAATTACTGTTGTGTCATCATCTAACTCAGCTTTGATATCTAAATAAGTCTCTTTAAGACCTCGAATTCGCGGCGCTGAATAGGGAGGGTAGATTTTTAAGCTTTGGATGGTGGGCTGACTGTCGTATAGCAAGGCATTCAAAAAACTAATTAGAATGTCTTTGCTATTTTCCGATCCGAAAATCTTTTTGAAGGCAAAATCAGTCTTAGGGTTGATGAATGTCATCATATAGGTAATGAGTAATGGGTAATGGGTAATTGGTGGTTCACTGGTTCCCTGGCTCTGCCTGGGAACCAATGTCTAGAGGCTCTGCCTCGCAAGCTATTAGGAAGATTGGAGGCAGAGCCTCCGGATCTGTGCTACCAGGCAGAGCCTAGTAACAAGTATAATTTAACTCTATTATACAGACAAATCCTGGCGCGGTTTAAAAGACTCAACCTCTCGTAACTTCTCGTACAATTCCCGTTCCTCCTCGCTAATTTCCTTGGGAATTACCACCTGAATTTCTACTAGCTGATCGCCCCGATCGCCATTTCCCGTCGGATAGCCCTTACCAGCCAGCCGCAACCGCTTCCCAGACGTAACTCCCGGTGGCAATTTCATCTTCACTCTACCATCCAGCGTGGGTACTTCCACATCTCCGCCCAACACCGCTTCGCTGGGAGTCAGTGGCAATTCGCAGCAAATATCCGACATTTCCAAGCGGAAAAATGGATGGGGAGAAACGGTGATTTTTAAGTACAAATCGCCGCCAGCAATACCTTGATTTCGCAAGCGAATTCGCTGGCCTGATACCATAGCAGGAGGCAGATTCACCTCGATCGCTCGCCCATCTTCCAGACGAATTCGCTCGGTTCCTCCCGAATAGGCTCTTTCCAAGCGCAAAGTCAGTCTCGCGTCCATATCCTGTCGCATTTCGCGATCGTCAATTTCTCTAGTTTCCCGTCGAATTTCGCGATCGTCAATTTCTCTTCTATCTTCCCGAGAATTAGCCACATAACTCGTTTTTTTGGAAGCCGTATTCCAGGGTTCCGGCGAACTGACTCGTGCTGCATCATTCGCTGTCGCCATCCTCACTTCCCGCCGTCTTCCGAGCACTTGGTCGAGAAATTTATTAAAATCAGAGTAATCGCTAAAATCGACATTCTCAGCCGTTCTTTTGGTGCTGGTTTTACCACCTCCCCAAGTTGAAAAATTGGGAATCCGCACGCCTTGTTTGCCTTGAAATCCCTTTTGTTTCCAAAACTTACTAAACTGATCGTATTGAGCACGCTTATCGATATCGGAAAGAATATCGTATGCTTCATTAATATCTTTAAATCGATCGTCAGCAGATTTATCCCCCGGATTTACGTCAGGATGCAACTGTCTCGCTAGCCGTCGATAGGCTTTCTTGATCTCATCAGCCGAGGCATCTTTGGGCACTCCCAAAATTTGATAGTAATTGCGAAAGTTCTGCATTTTTAGTCATTAGTTATTAGTTATTAGTTATTAGTCATTAGTCATTAGCCATCAGTCATCCTGCTTCCCTGCTTCAAACTAGGGACTAATGACTAGGGACTAATGACTAACCACTAATTACAGCCAATCGTCATCGTCATCCCAGTCGTCGCTTTGATTTTGATAGGGGCGGCTCGGGCGATTAGGACTGCTTCTGCGATCGGGAGTACGATCGCGATCGTAGGATCGATCGCGATCTTGATCGTAGGATCGATCGTAAGGGCGATCGGGAATTGGATCGACAGTCGATCGACGATAAGGCTTAGCATTGCTAAAATCATCGGTGCGTCGCTTATTACCATCGCCGGAAAAAGTGCGCTTCACAGATTCAAAGAAATCATCATCATCATCATCCGTCGCAAACGCTGCAACTTCCCGGCTCAAATCGTAAAGAGCATCCTGTAAATCCGATCCAACTTGGTCAACTCCTCGCTCATCATTGCGTTCCAAACTGTCTCGCAATTCCCGAATTAAAGTTTCAATTCGCTGGCGACTTCTTTGAGCAAACTGCATTCCGCGATCGAGGGCAACTTCCCGCAATTGCCGCTCAGCCTGATAAGCTAAAGCTTCAGAGCGATTGCGTTTTTCTACCCTTTCCCGCTGCAACTTATCAGCTTGAGCAAACTGTTCCGCATCCCGAATCATTTGATTCACTTCCTGCTGAGAGAGCGTCGAAGCACCTTGTACAGTAATACTTTGTTCCCGGCCAGTAGTTTTGTCCAAAGCAGTCACCAACAGCATCCCGTTAGCATCAATATCAAAAGCTACTTGTATCTGCGGAATCCCTCGCGGTGCCGGCGGAACTCCCGTTAGTTTAAACCGTCCCAAAGACTTATTATCCCGGCCTAATTCCCGTTCCCCTTGAATGATGTGAACTTCTACCACAGTTTGGTTGTTTTCAGCAGTCGAAAAAATGTCCGATCGCCTGACAGGAATAGTAGTATTGCGAGGAATCAATTTTTTCATCACACCGCCGATCGTTTCCAAGCCCAGCGACAGCGGCGTCACGTCCAACAGTAGTACATCGCGCACATCCCCCGCCAAAATCCCCGCCTGAATTGCCGCACCCACAGCCACAACTTCATCGGGATTCACATTTTGATTCGGCTCTTTATCAATCAAACTGCGAACAATTTGCTGCACCAAAGGAATGCGAGTCGAACCGCCGACTAACACAACTTCATCAATGCGAGAAGGACTCAAATTTGCATCAGCCAAGGCTTGTTTGACTGGGCGACGCAGCCGCTGCACCAAATCGCTACACAGCCCCTCAAATTGACCGCGAGTCAGCCGCGTTTCCAGATGCAAAGGCCCATCTTCATTTGCATCGATAAACGGCAAATTAATTTCCGTCACGCCAACTCCTGACAGCTCAATTTTAGCTTTTTCCGATGCTTCGATTAAGCGCTGCAAAGCTTGGCGATTTTTCCGCAAATCAACTCCTTCTTTTTCTAAGAATTGTTCTGCTAACCAATCAACAATTTTCGAGTCAAAATCATTGCCGCCCAATTGAGTATCGCCGCAAGTTGCTTTAACTTCAAATACTCCGTCTCCCACGTCTAAAATCGAGACATCAAAAGTACCACCGCCCAAATCAAACACTAAAATAGTTTGACTATCTCGCCTGTCCAAACCATAAGCTAAAGAAGCCGCTGTCGGCTCATTTAAAATTCGTTTGACATCAAGTCCGGCAATTCGTCCCGCATCCCGCGTTGCCTGTCTCTGGGAGTCGTTGAAATAAGCGGGAACCGTAATCACAGCCCCCGTCACTTCTTGTCCCAGATAGCGGCTGGCTTCATCGGCCAACTTCCGCAACACCATCGCCGAAATTTCCTCTGGGGCGAAATCTTTTTTCAGGCGGGGACACTTGACTTTGATGTTGCCATTTTCTTCGCGCTTAGTTGTGTAAGGGACGCGCTTGGCTTCTGGAGTCAGTTCCGTGTATTTGCGCCCGATGTACCGCTTGACGGCGTAAAAGGTGTTTTGCGGGTTTAGAACAGTCTGGCGTCTGGCCATCTGTCCGACAAGGCGTTCTCCTTCCTTGGTGAAAGCAACTACCGAGGGAGTTGTCCGCATCCCTTCTGCATTGGCAATCACAACCGGTTTGCCGCCTTCCATGACGGCTACTACTGAGTTTGTTGTTCCGAGGTCAATGCCAACTACTTTACCCATGCGTCTGTTGTCTCCTGTGGCGTTGTGTGTAACTTTTTCAATATAAGCGTAAGTATGATTGCACTAATTGTACCGCGTGGAGAAGCGGGGGCTGCGGGGGATTCCCTCACTTGGGGCAAGGGGCTGAGGTTGGTTGGGTGCGATCGACCTTTTTTCCATAGGCTTTGGCGCAGCAACTGAGGAGCAAATTGATTAGAATGGATAGCAAAAGTTATACCTAATAAAACTATGAAATTCACCCTAGATGTAGAAAACAATCCCACAGGCTGGCCTGATCATACTCAACTACCCGAATCAGACGGTACTTTTGTGAAGAACTTTCAAGAACATCCCCAAAGCATTCTACTAACCGATTCAATTACTCCCATTCTAGAAACAATTCACGCTGACGGTAACTATTGTATCGGTCAAGATAGCGGTATTTATTGGCGATTAACTGACCCATTAGAAAAGGGTGCAGAAGCACCTGACTGGTTCTACGTGCCGAATGTCCCGCCAACACTAGATGGTCAATCGCGCCGTTCCTATGTGATGTGGCAAGAGTTTGTAGCACCATTAATCGTGTTAGAATTTGTTTCGGGAAATGGTGCCGAAGAACGGAATAGAACTCCTTTATTGCGTACCGACAAACAGGAAACTAAACCAGGAAAATTCTGGGTTTATGAAAATGCGATCCGTCCGGCATTTTATGGAATTTATGAAGTCAGGAAAGCTAGCGTTGAAGTCTACAGTCTGATTCAAAATAGATATGAATTAGTTGCTGCAAACGATCGCGGTCATTATCCGATCGCACAATTAGGAGTTGAGTTGGGAATTTGGCAAGGTAGTTATCAAAATATGGAATTACCTTGGTTGCGCTGGTGGGATAATCAAGGGAATCTGTTGTTATCGGGGGCTGAAAGAGCCGAAGAAGAGCGACAAAGAGCCGATCGCGAACAGGAAATCGCCCAACAACAACGACAAAGAGCCGATCGCGCCGAAGACGAATTAGAGCAATTACGCGCTCAATTGCGATCGGCTGGAATCGAACCGCAATTGTAAATTATCTGAAAGTGCGATCGAAATCAAAAGCTCGATCGCTCTTCCTCTCAAAAACACCTCCAATCACCATAAAACTATGAAATTCACCCTAGATGTAGAAAACAATCCCACAGGCTGGCCTGA
>ENA-OFCX01000689-OFCX01000689.1-metagenomes-genome-assembly--contig:-NODE-689-length-16399-cov-3.252509_pt1 | contig 16399 bp, 14 predicted proteins | sample MGYA00153384_OFCX01 | MGnify analysis MGYA00153384
AAGCGCGAGGTCCGGCTCCGCCTGACACCCGCGAAGAACAATCAGCGCGTCGGCGTTACAATCGCCGAGACGTACCGGTTGGGGGCCATAGCTCAGCTGGGAGAGCGCGTGGCTGGCAGCCACGAGGTCGGGGGTTCGAGCCCCCCTGGCTCCATCACACGGGACCTCCGCACCGCGGGGGTCCCGTCGTCGTTCGGGCCGCCGTGCTAGGCCGAGGCCGCTTCGGGGACCTGCTTGGCGAGCTCGCTGAGCTCGTCGGGGTCGAGCGGCAGGCGCGGGACCTCGCCCCAGAGCTGGTCGAGGCGGTAGAACTCGCGCGTCTCCGGCGTGAAGACGTGCACGACGACGTCGAGGTAGTCCATGAGGATCCAGCGCGCCTCGCTGACGCCTTCGACGCGCCGGGGCAGGACGCCCTCGGACTTCTTCATCCCGAGGTGCACGCCGTCATGGATCGCCTTGGCCTGGCGATCGGTGTTGCCCTGGCAGATGACGAAGAAGTCGGTGTAGCCGGCCACGCCGCGCAGGTCGAGCGCGACCATGTCGATGGCCTTCTTCTCGGCGGCGAACGCGGCGGTGGCTTCCGCTACCGGCTGACCCTGCCGCTGGCGCTGTCCTTCACCAGTGTCGGCAAGCTCGCCTACGCCGTCGCGGCGACGGCCGCTGAGGCTGTACGCCCAAGCGACCTGAGCGGGCCCACCGATCCACGGGCGACCACCGTGGCCGACCCCTTCCCTGCCCCCGCGCCCGCCATCCCGGCAGTGACGGTGCTGTGGACCGCCCAACCCGACGCTGCCGGCCGCGACTTCCGCCTGGCGCTGAACCCGCGCAGCGTGGTCGTGGTGCAGGGCTGGGTCGAGCCGGGCCTGGCCACGGCCCCGGCCGACCAGCGCTGGCAGTTCGAGCGCCATGGCTATTTCGTCAGCGATCGCGTCGACCACCACCCCGGCCGGCCGGTGTTCAACCGCATCACTGCGCTGCGCGACCACAGCGCCCCGGCGTGAAGTGGCAGCGCCCTGCAAAGGGCCTGCAACCACGGCCGCAGAGGACTAGGATGGACGGTCCCGACTCTGGAGATCGCCATGGACCACGCTCAAAGACTCGGCCTGCTCGCCGCAGCGCTGCTCAGCGCAGCATCACCCAGTGGGGCCGCCGGCAGCGCACAGGTCAGCTATGTGCAACCCGAGAAGTTCACCGACGTCGGCCATGGCAGCTTCGAACGTGAACGCACGCTGCAATCACTGACGGAGTACTTCCACACCCTGGGCAAGCGCCTGCCCGACGGCCAGACCCTGCGCGTGGAGGTGCTCGATGTCGATCTGGCCGGCGAGATCTGGCCGCGCAGCCCGCACGAGGTGCGCGTGCTGCGGGGCCGCGCTGACTGGCCGCACATGACGCTGAGCTACACGCTGCTGGAAGGCGACCGCACCGTGAAGGCCGGCGAGGCCAAGCTGGCCGACATGGCCTACCTTTTCGATTCGCACCGCCTGTCGCAGTACGGCGACCTGCCCTTCGAGAAGCGCATGCTGGATCGCTGGTTCAAGGAAGAGATCGCGCCGACGCCGCCTTGATGCGGGCAGAACCGGGTGCTGCGATGATTCAGGCCCCGCAACCCCGAATGCCACGTCCATGCCACTGACCCTGACCCTGACCCTGAGCCTGACCCGACCCGCTGCCGCCCTGTGCATCGTCGCTGCTGCGCTGCTGGCTGCCACTTCTAGTTCGGCGCAGAGTCCCGTACCGAAGGCGGCCCCCGATTTCCTGGCCATCGCAGCCGCGGCCAAGGGCGCCGTGCTCAGCGAATCCGGGCTGGTCTACCTGACGCTCAAGGAGGGCCAGGGCCCATCGCCGGTTGCCATCGACACGGTGCGTGTGCACTACCGCGGCACACTCACCGACGGCAAGGAATTTGACAGTTCCTACACGCGCGGTCAGCCCGCCACCTTTCCGCTGAACCGCGTCATCAAGTGCTGGACCGAAGGCGTGCAGAAAATGAAGGTCGGCGGCAAGGCGCGGCTGAGCTGCCCGGCGTCGATCGCCTACGGAGAACGCGGCACGCCCGGCGGGCCCATCCCGCCCAACGCGGTGCTTCAGTTCGAGGTGGAACTGCTGGGCATCATCAAACCCTGATCACCAAACCCTGATCAGGCAGCCTTCGCCGGGATAAGGCGGCGCACCAGCGTCACCCCGGCCAGCACCAGCGCACCCGCCACCACGCCCAGCACGGCGTGCGCCAGCGACGGCAGCAGCGCTTGCGCAACTGTCCCCCAGCCCGCCACGGCGCCGTCGATGGCGTGGGACAGCACCGGCACGCCGTGCACCAGGATGCCGCCGCCCACCAGGAACATGGCGGCCGTGCCGGCTACCGACAGGCCCTTCATCAGCCACGGCGCCGCACGCAGCAGGCCGCGGCCGATGGCCCGGGACAGGGCAGAAGCCTGCTTGCTGAGCCACAGCCCCAGGTCGTCGAGCTTGACGATGCCGGCCACCAGACCGTAGACGCCCACCGTCATCGCCAGCGCCACGCCCGACAGCACGGCCACCTGGGTGGTCAGGGGTGTGGCGGCGACGATGCCCAGCGTGATGGCGACGATCTCGGCCGACAGGATGAAGTCGGTGCGCACCGCGCCACGGATCTTCTCGCGCTCGAAAGCCACCAGGTCCACGGCAGGGTCGGCCAGCGCGCGGCCCAGTTCTTTTAACCGCGCGGCCTCTGCTTCGGGCGGGTGCATCCAGCGGTGGGCGAGCTTCTCGAAGCCCTCATAACAGAGGAAAGCCCCGCCCAGCATCAACAGCGGCGTCACCAACCACGGCGCGAACGCGCTGATGGCCAGCGCCGTGGGCACCAGGATCAGCTTGTTCAGGAACGAGCCCTTCGCCACCGCCCACACCACAGGCAGTTCGCGTTCGGCGGTCACACCCGACACCTGCTGGGCGTTCAGCGCCAGGTCGTCACCCAGCACACCCGCGGTCTTCTTGGCGGCCACCTTGCTCAACACCGCCACGTCGTCGAGGATGGTGGCGATGTCGTCCAGAAGGGCGAAGAAGCTGCTGCCGGCCATGATTACCTTGGTTGCGTGATGTCGAGCGGGCAAAAAAATCGGCCCGGGCGCGCAGTGTGCGCGACCAGGCCGGGTTTTGCTTACGCGATGGTGGGTTGCAGCGCCGAACTCAGGCGCGACGCCGCCATGCCAGCACGGCGCAGACGCCCACGGCCAGCAGCAGCAGGCTGGAAGGCTCGGGGACTGCCGTCAGCATCGCGCTGGCCACGATGGTCTGCGCATAGGCCGTGGGGTGAATGGCGTCCCAGAACAGCGCCGAGCTGGCGTTGCAGCCGTTGCCGGCAAAACCGCAGGCCTGGGTGACGTTCGTCATGCCAAAGCTGCCTGGATTGGCCACCACGTTGCCGATCAGTCCGTACAAGTCGAAGACGATCGCGCCGGAGCCCGCCAGCGCCTGCGACAGCGCGGTGTTGAACGCACCGGCAATGAAGCTGCCCGCCGCAGCCGCCGGGCCCACGCCCGAACCGGCCGCCGGCGATTTACCCACGTCGGGCGTGTTCCAGACCACGATGTTGCTGGCGCCGGCGGCGCGCAGGGTGCCCACCATCTGCGCGGCGGAGGTTGCGAAAGCGGTCGCGCCCGCCGTGGTCAGCGCCACGATGTTGGCCGGGTTGGCCGCCACCGCGTCGCCGACGGCGCGCACGTCGTTGCCGCCACCGGCGATGACGTACAGCGCGGTGGACGAGACCGGCCTGACTGCAAGGTACCCATTCAGCTGTGTCCGCAAGCTGGCCGGGAAAGGCGGCGGCACGAAGGGCGGCGCGCCAGTGCCGTCCACCGACATGCGGGCACCGCCGAAAGCATAGTTGCCACCGCCCGCCAGCGATGGCTGTGAAAACGCCGGCAGTCCCAGCCCGGCTGCGAACGACGTGACCCAGGTGGGGCCGTTGCTGTAGGTGGGGCGGTAGGCGCCTGCGGGCGTCGCGGCGTATGGCAGCGTCGGAATGAAGGTGTTGCTGGTGGGCGCCGGGCCGGTAAGACCACCAAATTGGAGGTTGTTGTTGCCGCTGTCGGACAGGCTGTCGCCAAACACGAACAGGCCCGTGAACGGGACGGCCTGGGCCGCCAGGCTGGCCGTGGCCAATGCGGCGCCAAGCACGATGTGATGCAAGCGAAGGTTTGTCATGGGGTCTCCTGCAATGGGGCCTGGTGCGGCCTGGAAAAAACCAGCCGGGACCGTAGCACGCAGCGCCTGCCAGGACCATCGGGAGTCGGCACCCGCTGCGGTGCCCCCCCCTGGAACGAGGGGCCGGCCGCAGCAGCGGTCGACGATCAGGCCTTGCGCTTGCGGGCTGGCCGGGGTGCAACCGAGGCCGCGGCCGCAACGCCGGTGTCCCGCGGCGGCAGGCCGGTGTGCTGGGTCAGCAGCCGGCCGCGCGTGACGGTGGACGTGCGCTGACCCGGCACGACTGCTGGCGTGGAGTTCTTGCGCCGCGTGCTGGCATAGCTGCCGTCCACCACCGGCTGGAAGCTGGGGATGAGGTGGTGCTTGCCGTTGCCGATGAGGTCGGCGCGGCCCAGATCCTTCAACGCCTCGCGCAGCAGCGGCCAGTTGTTCGGGTCGTGCCAGCGCAAGAAGGCCTTGTGCAGGCGGCGGCGCTTCTCACCACGCACGATGTCGACCTTCTCGGCGCGCGCAGTCGGCCCTTCCGTCTGGCGGCTGATGCCCTTCAGCGGGTTCAGGTTGGTGTGGTACATCGCCGTGGCCGTGGCCATGGGGCTGGGGTAGAAGGTCTGCACCTGGTCGGCCTTGAAGCCATTCTTTTTCAGCCAGCAAGCGAGGTTCATCATGTCCTCGTCGCTGGTGCCGGGGTGGGCGGCGATGAAGTAGGGGACGAGATACTGCTTCTTGCCGGCTTCGGCGCTGTACTTGTCGAACATCTGCTTGAAGCGGTCGTAGCTGCCAATGCCGGGCTTCATCATCTTCGACAGCGGCCCGCCCTCGGTGTGCTCGGGCGCGATCTTCAGGTAACCACCCACGTGATGAGTGACCAATTCCTTCACATAGTCGGGGCTCTTCACCGCCAGGTCGTAGCGCAGGCCGGAACTGATCAACACCTTCTTCACGCCACGCAGGCTGCGTGCGCGGCGGTACATCTTGATCAGCGGGCCGTGGTCGGTGTTCAGGTTGGGACAGATGCCCGGGTAGACGCAACTGGGCTTGCGGCAGGCGGCTTCGATGGCTGGGCTTTTGCAGCCGATGCGCCACATGTTGGCGGTGGGCCCGCCCAGGTCGCTGATGACGCCGGTAAAGCCACGCACCTTGTCGCGGATGTCCTCGATTTCACGGATCACCGAGTCTTCGCTGCGGCTCTGGATGATGCGGCCTTCGTGTTCGGTGATGCTGCAGAAGGTGCAACCGCCGAAGCAGCCGCGCATGATGTTCACGCTGAAGCGGATCATCTCCCAGGCAGGGATCTTGGTGCTGCCATCGTGGCCGCCAGCGTCGTCGGCATAACGCGGGTGCGGGCTGCGCGCGTAGGGCAGGTCGAAGACATGGTCCATCTCGGCCGTGGCCAAAGGGATGGGTGGCGGCGTTACCCACAGGTCGCGCGCGGTGGCGCCCGTGCCGTGGCGCTGCACCAGGGCGCGCGCGTTGCCGGGGTTGGTCTCCAGGTGCAGCACGCGGTTGGCGTGGGCGTACAGCACCGCGTCACTGCGCACCTGCTCGTAGCTGGGCAGGCGGATCACGGTGCGCTCGCGGGCCGGCATCTGCACGGCGCCGCTGGCTTTGCGCGACACCGGCATGGCCACCACTGCACCGGCCGCGCCCAGGGCGGGCGGCGGAGTGCCTTCTTCCTTGCTGCAGATCGCACCCTGAGACGCCGCGGCCTCGGCGGTGGTCAGGTACGGGTTGATGTGTTCGTCGATGCGGCCGGGCCGGTCAACGTCGGTGGAGTCGATCTCCATCCAACCGGCAGCCGTGGGGTCGTCGCTGCGGCGAACGAATGCCGTGCCGCGCACGTCGGTGAGGCTGCGCACATCTTCGCGCGCGGCCAGGCGGTGGGCAATCTCGATGATGGCGCGCTCGGCGTTGCCGTACACCAGCAGGTCGGCCTTGCTGTCGATCAGCACCGAGCGGCGCACCTTGTCCTGCCAGTAGTCGTAATGCGCAATGCGGCGCAGGCTGGCTTCGATGCCGCCGATGACGATGGGCACGTCGTTCCAGGCTTCCTGGCAGCGCTGTGTGTAGACCAGCGTGGCGCGGTCGGGGCGCAGGCCGCCCAGGCCGCCGGCGGTGTAGGCGTCGTCGCTGCGCAACTTGCGGTCGGCGGTGTAGCGGTTGATCATCGAATCCATGTTCCCGGCAGCCACGCCGAAGAACAGGTTCGGTTTGCCCAGCACCTTGAAGGGTTCGGCGCTCTGCCAGTCGGGCTGGGCGATGATGCCGACGCGAAAACCTTGCGCCTCCAGCGTGCGCCCGACCACCGCCATGCCGAAGCTGGGGTGGTCCACATAAGCGTCGCCGGTGACGATGACGATGTCGCAGCTGTCCCAGCCCAGCACATCCATCTCGGCGCGGCTCATCGGCAGGAAAGGCGCGGGGCCGAAACGCTTGGCCCAATACGGCCGCCAGCTCTGGATCGGTTTGGGGCCGGCAGGTGCGGACAATTGCCTGGCCTGGACCGGGATGAGCAAGGTGGCGGACACGGGTATGGACTGCGGTGATGGGGGCGCTGCTGCCCGAAGCGTGATTGTGGGTGCAACGCCCGCCGCCACGAAAATGAGCATCAAAGCAAGGATTTGTGCGGATTGCACGGTGGCCACCGGCTGTGCCGGCTCAGTCGGCAGCGTTTGGCGCCGATACCCTGTGCATGAATATCGTCCTGATCTGGTTGGCCATGGCCGGCGCTGCTGTGTTGCTGGTCGCCGTGGCCGTCGCTTGGCTGGAGCACCGGCGACGGCTGGCGTCGCGCGACACCGATCCGGCCTGGCCAGATACCTTGATCAACGCCGGCGCCCGAGTGGACGCGGTCGACCTGGACCTCAATTTCTACCTGACGCACGCGCCGCCCGTGGACCGAACCGACCTGAGCAACGACACACGCGAGCAAGTCGCGCGCCAGGCGGTGCTGGACGCGGCACTCAGCCGCATGGCCCGGCAGCAGGCCGAGCCTGCCCCGGACAACGCCTGGGCCGACACGCAACCCCTGGTGAACGCGGGCGCCGCCGAACCGAAGCGCTTCGCAGACCGCAGCGCTGCGGAATGAGCGACGCAGACCGTGCTGAGGCGTCGAACCGCGTCAAACCACGGACTCAGGCCTGAGCAGATCGGCGGCGTCGACTTCCTCGCCCAGGAAACCACCGCTCTGGTGCGCCCACAGCCGGGCATAGATGCCACCAGCGGCCAGCAGGCTGGCGTGGTCACCGACCTCGGCCACGCGGCCCTGGTCCATCACCACCAGCCGGTCCATGGCGGCGATGGTCGACAGCCGGTGCGCAATCGCCACCACCGTCTTGCCTTCCATCAATTTGTACAGACTGGCCTGGATGGCTTGCTCGACCTCGCTGTCCAGCGCGCTGGTGGCTTCGTCCAGCAGCAAGATGGGCGCGTCTTTCAACATCACGCGGGCGATGGCGATGCGCTGGCGCTGTCCGCCCGACAGCTTCACGCCGCGCTCGCCGACATGGGCGTCGTAGGCCTTGCGGCCTTTGGCGTCGACCAGCGTGCTGATGAAATCGTGCGCTTCAGCACGCTCGGCCGCGCGCAGCATGTCGGCTTCGCTGGCGTCGGGGCGGCCGTACACCAGGTTGTCGCGAACCGACCGGTGCAGCAGCGACGTGTCCTGCGTCACCATGCCCACCTGCCGACGCAGGCTTTCCTGCGTCACGCCGGCAATATCCTGGCCATCGATCTGGATCCGGCCCGACTCCAGGTCGTACAGGCGCAGCAACAAATTCACCACTGTGCTCTTGCCCGCGCCTGAACGGCCGACCAGGCCAATCTTCTCGCCGGCGCGAATCTCCAGGTTCAGGCCGTCGATGACCCGGCGCTTGCCGCCGTAGGCAAAGTTAACGTGGTCGAAGCGCAGTTCGCCGCGGCTGACCACCAGCGCCTTCGCGTCTGCCCGGTCGACCACGCTGCGCCCGCTCGACAACGTGGCCATGCCGTCCTGCACCGTGCCCACGTGCTCGAACAAGGTGGCCATCTCCCACATCACCCAGTGCGAGATGCCGCTAAGGCGGAAAGCCATGGCCGTGGCCGCCGCCACCGCACCGATACCCACGGCGCCCTTCGTCCACAACCACAGGCACATGGCGGTGGTAGACGCTATCAAGGCCACGCTCATGGCCTGACTGATCGTCTCGAAGGCCGTCACCAGCCGCATCTGCGCCAGGCCGGTAGCCTGGAATTCCTGCATCGCCGCGCGGGCGAACTGGGCCTCGCGCTGCGCGTGCGAAAACATCTTCACCGTGGCGATGTTGGTGTAGGCGTCAGTCACGCGGCCCGTCATCAGCGAACGCGCGTCGGCCTGCTGCTGGCCCACCCGCCCCAGCCGCGGCACGAAGTACCACAGCGTGCCCAGGTAGGCCGCCAGCCAACCCAGGTACGGCACCATCAACCACAGGTCGAACGCCCCCACGACCACCACGCAAGTGATGAAGTAGATGACCACGTAGACGAGGATGTCCAGGAAGATCATCCAGGTGTCGCGCACGGCCAGCGCTGTTTGCATCACCTTGGTGGCGATGCGACCAGCGAACTCGTCGCCGTAAAAGGCCAAGCTCTGCTCCAGCATCTGGCGGTGGAAGTTCCAGCGCAGCCGCATAGGAAAGTTCACATGCAGGCCCTGGTATTTAAACAAGGCGAAGAACCCCGCCAGCACCACGCTGGCCACCAGCACACCCAGCAACATCCACAGCGTGCGGCCTTGTTGCTGCCACAACTGATCGGGCGGCACACGGCCCAGCACGTCCACCACATGGGCCATCATGCTGAACAGCAAGGCCTCGAAAGCACCAATGGCCGCGCACAGCAGCATCACCATCAGCAGCAGCGGCCTGGTGCCGCGGGTGGCCTCCCAAAGGAATGCCAGGAACTGACGCGGCGGTGGTGGCGGCAGCGCATCCGGGTAGGGATGCACCAGGCCTTCGAAACGCTGGAACAAGGGTTGACTCCGTGGGGCGCCGGGCGAGGGCGTCGGTGGGGCCGCTGGGGTTCGGCACAAACCTGCGGGACGCGCATTATCAGCAGTCCATGCGCTGGCACCGTACACTGATTTGATGGCATCCGAACCCACCCAGACCCCCGCCCCCACCCCGCCCTGGAAGCACGACGGCGTGTGTGTCGTCACCAGCGGCCAACTCGACCCCCATACCGCTCAGACGCCGGGCATGAACCGCCAGGCCGCCATCAGTTTCGCGCGCGTCGGCGCCCAGAAACTCTGGGCCGGCACCGTGCACATCCACGCCGGCGCCAAGACCGGGGCCCACCACCACGGCGCGCTGGAGAGCGTGATCTACGTCGTCAGCGGCCGGGGCGACTTCATCTACGTGCCGCCCTACGTGCCGCATCAGGAAATCAACGCCAGCGCCACGGAAACGCTGCAATGCGTGCTGGTGCGCAGCGACGGCGAAGCGGTGGCCGTCAATCTGGACATCGAGCCGGTCGAAGCCCCCGAGGCCGTGCGCTGGATCGACCCCACCCACCCCGACGGCGCCACGCGAAATTGATCTCTCGGGCGGCCGCCGCGGCCCCCCAAGCCCGCCCGCCGCGCAGCGCATCGCCCTGGTCACCCTGACTGCATGTTCGACTACCTCATCATCGGCGCCGGCTCAGCCGGCAGCGCGTTGGCAGGCCGGCTCAGCGAAGACAAAAACTGCCGCGTTGGCCTGATAGAAGCCGGCCCGGCCGACACCAGCGCGTTGATCCACTGCCCCGCCGGCGTGGCGCTGCTGGCCAGAACCGGCGGCGCCAACTGGGCCTTCGACACCGTGCCGCAGCCCGGCCTGAATGGCCGCACCGGTTATCAGCCGCGCGGCAAGGTGCTGGGCGGGTCAAGCTCCATCAACGCCATGATCTACGCCCGCGGGCAGCGCCAGGACTATGACGACTGGGCGGCAGCTGGCAATGCCGGCTGGTCATTCGACGAGGTACTGCCTTACTTCAAGCGCGCCGAACACAACGAACGCGGCGCCGACGCCTTCCACGGCACTGGCGGCCCGCTGAACGTGATGGACCTGTGCAGCCCCAACCGCTTCGGGCCGCTGTTCGTGCAGGCGGGCGAGCAAGCCGGCTACCCCGTCAACCCCGACTTCAACGGCATCACGCAGGAAGGCGTGGGCCTGTACCAGGTGACACACCGGGCCGGCGAACGCTTCAGCGCGGCCAAGGCCTACCTGACCCCGGCACGGGCGCGCCCGAACCTGACGGTGTTGACCGGCGCCCTGACCACGCGCATTCTTTTCAGCGGCCGGCGTGCGGTGGGTGCAGAGGTCATCCAGGCCGGCCAGCGCCGCCAACTGAGCGCTGCCCGCGAGGTGCTGCTGTGTGCCGGCGCACTGCAGTCACCACAGGTTCTGCTGCTGTCGGGCGTGGGCGACGGCGCGCACCTGCAGCAGCACGGCATCGACAGCGTGCACCACCTGCCCGGTGTGGGCCAGCACCTGCACGACCACCCGGACATCGTCCAGGTGGTGCACGCGCCGCACCTGAAAGAGTTGTTCGGTCTGTCGTTTTCAGGCGCGCGGCGAGGGCTGCAGGGCATCTTCGAGTGGCGTGCCCACCGGCGCGGAATGCTCACCAGCAACTTTGCCGAGGCCGGTGCCTTCATCCGCAGCAGTCCTGAACAAGGTCGGCCCGACCTGCAACTTCACTTCGTCGTCGGCAAGATCGTCAACCATGGCCGGAATACGGTGTTCGGCAACGGCTATTCATGCCACGTCTGCCTGTTGCAGCCCAAGAGCCGAGGCAGCCTGAAACTGGCCAGTGCCGACCCTTTGGCCGCGCCGCTCATCGACCCGGCCTTCTTCGCCGAGCCCGACGACCTGCACCGGTTGGTGCGCGGCTTCAAGCTGATGCGTGCGCTGCTGCAGCAACCGGCACTGGCCGGCTTCGGTGGCCGCGAATCGGCAAATTCGGCGGCCGCGCGCAGCGACGATCAGATCGAACAGTTCATTCGCAACCATGCCGACACCGTTTACCACCCCGTGGGCAGTTGCCGCATGGGTGCGGGCCCACTCGACGTGGTCGACGAGCAGTTGCGGGTGCACGGCCTGCAGGGCCTGCGGGTCGTGGATGCATCCATCATGCCCAGCATCGTGTCGGGCAACACCAATGCACCGACCATCATGATTGCCGAAAAGGCCGCGGACATGATCCGACGGAACCACTGATGCGTGAAATCGATTTCGAGATTCGTGGCGAGCACATCACGCTCGACGCCTTGCTCAAGGCCACTGGCCTGGCACCCAGTGGGGGCGGCGCCAAGGTGCTGGTGGCGACTGGCAAGGTGCAGGTCGACGGCCAGATGGAAACCCAGCGCGGCCGCAAGCTGCGGGCCGGCCAGGTGGTGGCTCTGGCCGGCACCCGGGTGCGCCTGGCCGGCTCAACCGCGGCCTCCGACGCCGCGCTGGCCGCAGACGCCGAGCCCAAAAACAAGTAGCCCCTCTCGCGTTGCCGGGAGAGGGGCTGACGGCCTGGGCCGCCTGTGGGGCTCTGGAGATAAATTGTCCGGGGCCCCTGACGCGCAGTGACTGCGCCATCGGCTTTGTCTGCAGTGCAGACGCCGCCAGCATAGGCGCGCTGCGTGGCATGTGCAAGAAGCTTTACATGCGGCCTTCTCTGTGCGGCGCCCCTCACCGTTGGCCTACCTCTGTCTGATCGCATCGGCGCCGGCATCGGCATCGGCAGCAGCAGCAGTAGCAGCGTCAGCTGTGCTGGGCCGGCCTCTGGAGTTGCGCCACCAGCGCCTCGACCCGTGCTTCCACGTCAGGGTCCATGCGGATCGTGCGGCCCCACTCGCGGGTCGTCTCGCCTGGCCACTTGTTGGTGGCATCCAGCCCCATCTTGCCACCCAGGCCGCTGATGGGCGAGGCGAAATCGAGGTAGTCGATGGGCGTGTGCTCCACAAGCGTGGTGTCGCGCACCGGGTCCATGCGCGTGGTGATCGCCCAGATGACTTCTTTCCAGTCACGCACGTCCACATCGTCGTCGGTGACGACGATGAACTTGGTGTACATGAACTGACGCAAAAAGCTCCACACGCCGAACATCACCCGCTTGGCGTGGCCCGGGTAGGCCTTCTTGATCGACACCAGCGCCATGCGGTAGCTGCAGCCCTCGGGTGGCAGGTAAAAGTCCACGATCTCGGGAAACTGTTTTTGCAGGATCGGCACGAACACCTCGTTCAGTGCCACGCCCAGCACGGCCGGCTCGTCAGGCGGCTTGCCGGTGTAGGTGGAGTGATAGATGGGGTCGCGCCGGTGCGTCAGCCGCGACAGGCGGAACACCGGAAACCAGTCCTGCTCGTTGTAATAGCCAGTGTGGTCGCCGAACGGGCCTTCCAGTGCATGCAGGTAGCCGCCGCGCTCCTTCACGCGCACGCCGTGCGCCGACAGCCCCTCGAAGCCTGGCTCGGCCGGCGGGATATGGCCTTCGAGCACGAACTCGGCGCTGGCCGGCACCTGCAACTTCAGGCTGCCTTCGCCCACGCCCGATTCGACCAGCTCGGTGCGACTGCCGCGCAGCAGGCCGGCGAACTGATATTCCGACAACGTGTCGGGCACTGGCGTCACGGCGCCCAGAATGGTGGCCGGGTCGGCGCCCAGCGCCACGGCCAGCGGGAACGGCTGGCCCGGGTTGGCGCGCGCGAATTCTCGAAAGTCCAGCGCACCACCCCGATGCGCCAACCAGCGCATGATCACTTCGCGCGGGCCAATCACCTGCTGGCGGTAAATGCCCAGGTTCTGCCGCGAGCGCGGCAGCGCCACGGTTTGCGGACCGCGGGTGATGACCAGGCCCCAGGTGATGAGCGGTCCCACGTCGCCCGGCCAGCAGGTCTGCACGGGCAGTTCGGCCAGGTCGATGTCGCCTCCCTCGCGCACCACGTCCTGACACGGCGCGCTGCGCTGCAGCGCAGGCTTCATGTCCCACACCGCCTTGGCCATGTGGAATAACTTGCCGGCCTCTTTCAGCCCTTTGGGTGGGTCGGGCTCTTTCAGGCTGGCCAACATCCGGCCAACGTCACGCAGGCCGGCCAGCGACTCGGCGCCCATTCCCAGGGCCACTCGTTCGGGGGTGCCGAACAGGTTGATGAGGCACGGGATGTCGTAACCAACGACCTGTTCGCACAACACGGCAGGCCCGCCGGCGCGCAGCAGTTTGTCGCCAATTGCCGTCATTTCAAGGCGCGGAGACACCGGATCGGCGAGCTTTCGCAATTTGCCCAACCGTTCGAGCTGGGCCATGAAGTCACGCAGGTCCTTGTATTTCATCGATTCACGTATAAGAAATGATTTCTATATTCTTGACCGAGTATTAAGAGCTTCCTAGAATCCGGCCTTCGACCAAAGGCAAGGGTAAACCCGCGGCGCTGTCGCCGTCCCAGTAGCGCCGCCGGCCTGAAGCCAAGCTAGCAAATGCCACACCTCCGCAGCGCGGCGCCGGCTTTGCATTTGACCATCACCGTGGCGCCCGGCATTCCCAACAGGGAACGCCAGGGAGGGCCAACAGGAGCTAACCGCGATGCGAATGATTTACAAGTTGCGCCGAGCGCAGCAGTCCGGCGCCCGGGCGCTGGGCGTGTTCTGCAAAGACGTGGGCCACGGCCTGCTCGAAATCAGCCACAACACTTTGGCGCTGGTGGGGCTGGCGGCGGTGGCTGCGATGGTGTTTGCGCTGGGCCGTGCCGACGTGCGCCACCAGGCCGAGGTGCTGGCACTGGGCTGGCTGAAAGACCGCCACGAACAGCGTGAACTGGCTTCGGGCAACACGCTGGTGGCCCTGACCGACCAGGACGCCGTGGCCCGCGCCACGGCCAGCGACCCGAAGGAGCTGAACCGGCAGCAAGCCGCCGTAGCGCATTGGCTGGCGCGCCGCTACAAGGTGGCGCCCGAGCCGGTGAGCCGGCTGGTGCAGGAAGCCTGGGCGGTGGGTCACCGCATGGGGCTGGACCCGACGTTGATCCTGGCAATCATGGCGGTGGAATCGAGCTTCAACCCGTTTGCGCAGAGCCCCGTCGGCGCGCAGGGCCTGATGCAGGTGATGACCCGCGTGCACGACGACAAGTACGTGGCCTTCGGTGGCATTCACGCGGCGTTCGACCCCATCAGCAACCTTCGGGTGGGTGTGCAGGTGTTGAAGGAATGCATTGCCCGGGCTGGCAGCGTGCAACAAGGGCTTCGCTATTACGTTGGCGCTGCATTGCACGAAACCGACGGCGGTTATGCCGGCCGGGTGCTGACGGAACAAGCCCACCTGCGCGCCGTGGCCGACGGCAGGTCGGTGCCTGTGAACGCGTCCAGCGCCGCGCCAGCGCCAGCGCCAGTGCTCAGGTCAGTACAGCCGCCGGCTCAGGCGCCTGCCGAGGCCGTCGAGCCCGAGCCTGAAGTACCCGCCGAGCGCGTGGCTTTGCTGCGCTGAATGCCCGGCCCGGCCGCTCGGCCGGCAAGGCGGCCCACACAACGCGGCCCACACAGTCGCTTGCTACACTGCGGCCCCGCGCGACTGGCGATACGGTGCGGCCCGATTGACGGGGCCGCTGCCCGAGGTGGAAGACCACCAGGAAGTGCGGGCTGGCCGCCACGGCCGGTGTTCGCCGTTCGCCTGGGCAGCCCTCGTGCACGCGCCACCCGCGCTGCCCCGAAGGCCCTTCACCTTGAAGAGGACTGCCACCATGTTTGACCGTTCCACGTCCACCCTGGCCCATGTCGACCCCGAGACCTGGGCCGCCGTGCAGGCCGAGAACCGGCGCCAGGAAGAGCACATCGAGCTCATCGCCAGCGAGAACTACACCTCGCCCGCCGTGATGCAGGCGCAGGGTTCGCAGCTGACCAACAAGTACGCCGAGGGTTACCCCGGCAAGCGCTATTACGGCGGCTGCGAACATGTCGACGTCGTCGAAACACTGGCCATCGAGCGCTGCAAGCAGCTGTTCGGCGCCAACTTCGCGAACGTGCAGGCCAACAGTGGCAGCCAGGCCAACCAGGCCGTGTTCTTCGCCCTGCTGCAGCCCGGCGACACCATCATGGGCATGAGCCTGGCCGAAGGCGGCCACCTGACCCACGGCATGTCGCTGAACATGAGCGGCAAGTGGTTCAAGGCCGTCAGCTACGGCCTGGACGCCGTTGAGGCCATCGACTACGACGCCATGGAACGCCTGGCCCACGAACACCGCCCCAAACTGATCATCGCCGGGGCCAGCGCCTACAGCCTCCAGATCGACTTTGCCCGATTTGCCCGCGTGGCCAAAGCCATCGGCGCGATCTTCATGGTCGACATGGCGCACTACTCGGGCCTGATCGCCGGCGGCGTCTACCCCAACCCGGTGCCGCATGCCGACGTGGTCACCAGCACCACCCACAAGGGCCTGCGCGGCCCGCGCGGCGGCATCATCGTGACGAACGACGAGGCCATCGCCAAGAAGATCAACAGCGCCATCTTCCCCGGCATCCAGGGCGGCCCGCTGATGCACGTCATCGCCGGCAAGGCCGTGGCTTTCAAGGAAGCGCTGGAGCCCGGCTTCAAGGTCTATCAGCAGCAGGTGGTCGACAACGCACGCGTGCTGGCCGAAACGCTCATCGAGCGCGGGCTGCGCATCGTCAGCGGCCGCACCGATAGCCACGTGATGCTGGTCGACCTGCGCCCCAAGGGCCTGACCGGCAAGGAGGCCGAGTCGGTTCTGGGCCAGGCGCACATGACGTGCAACAAGAACGGCATCCCCAACGACCCGCAAAAGGCCATGGTCACCAGCGGTATTCGCCTGGGCACCCCCGCGCTGACCACGCGCGGCTTCAAGCAGGCCGAGGCGCGCCTGACCGGCCACCTCATCGCCGACGTGCTGGACAAGCCGCACGACGCAGCCCACATCGCCGCCGTGCGCGAACGCGTGTCGGCGCTGACGCGCGACTTTCCGGTGTATCGCTGATCCGCCAGGCCCTTGCCAAGCGCGCAAGAGCGGTGGCGCAGGGGGCCGCCAACCGGTGTGGCAAGCTCCGTCCACATCAAGCCTACCGAGGCACGGAGACAAGCATGACGCACTTGCTGGACGAACTGTCCAAAAAAGCCGAGGCACTCGGCCTTGAAGAACGCGCTCAGCTGGCGCAAATTCTTCTGGAGTCCGTCGAGAAGGAGACCGACCCCGAAGTCAAGGCCGCCTGGGAAAGCGAAGTCGCTTCTC
>ENA-OFCX01000692-OFCX01000692.1-metagenomes-genome-assembly--contig:-NODE-692-length-16359-cov-3.166585_pt1 | contig 16359 bp, 14 predicted proteins | sample MGYA00153384_OFCX01 | MGnify analysis MGYA00153384
GCATTGGCTTTGGGAAAACTGTGGCGCAAAACTTTGCATTGCTCAGCAGACAAAGTGATCTGCTCGCCGCAGGTTACCCGCTAGTGGCAGGCTGGTCGCGCAAGTCATCGCTGGCTGCAGTCAGCAGCACGTCGCTTGAACTGGTGGCGCAAATGAGCATTGCAGACCGCATGGTGCCCAGTGTGGCAGCGGCTGTGCTGGCGGTGGAGCGCGGCGCGCGGGTGGTTCGCGTACATGATGTCAGGGAAACTGCTCAAGCTCTGAAGGTGTGGACGGCTTCTAAAATGTCGGATTAATCAAAAAAAAGAAATTCATGACCAGACAATACTTTGGCACCGACGGCATTCGCGGCACGGTGGGGCAGCCGCCGATTACCCCTGACTTTGTCTTGCGCCTGGCGCACGCCGTGGGCAGCGTGCTCAAACGCACTGAAGCCCGGCCCACAGTATTGATTGGCAAAGACACGCGTATTTCGGGCTACATGCTGGAGAGCGCGTTGGAGTCCGGTTTTAATTCAGCAGGTGTTGATGTGGTGCTGCTTGGGCCGTTACCAACACCCGGCGTGGCCTACCTCACCCGCGCCCAGCGTGCCAGCCTGGGCGTGGTCATCAGCGCCAGCCACAACGCATTTCCAGACAACGGCATAAAGTTTTTTAGCGCACAGGGTGCCAAGTTAGACGATGCGTGGGAGCTGGCAGTAGAAGCCGCGCTTGAAGAAGCACCGGTGTGGGCAGACTCTGCCGCCCTGGGCAAAACCAAGCGCCTGGACGACGCTGCAGGCCGCTACATCGAGTTTTGCAAAAGCACCTTCGCCAATGACTTGACGCTCAAGGGCTTGAAAATCGTGGTCGACGGCGCACACGGCGCGGCGTACCACATCGCGCCCAAAGTGTTTCATGAGCTGGGTGCTGAAGTCATCGCCATCGGCTGCGCCCCCGACGGCATGAACATCAACGACGGCGTGGGCGCCACCCACCCCGAGGCGCTGATAGCGGCTGTTAAACAGCATAAAGCCGACTACGGCATTGCACTCGACGGCGACGCCGACCGTTTGCAGTTGGTCGACAGCCAAGGCAGACTGTTCAACGGCGACGAAGTGCTGTTTTTAATGGTCAACGAACGCCTGGCACGCGGTGAGAAAGTCCCCGGCGCTGTCGGCACACTGATGACCAACATGGCGGTTGAAGTGGCTCTGCAAGCCAAAGGCGTAGAGTTTGTACGTGCCAAGGTGGGTGACCGCTATGTGCTGGAAGAGCTTGAAAAACGCGGCTGGCTGCTGGGTGGTGAAGGCTCCGGCCACCTGCTGGCGCTCGACAAACACACCACAGGCGACGGCCTCATCAGCGCACTCCAGGTGCTGCAAGCCTGCGTGAGGAGCGGCAAAACCATTGCTCAGCTATTGGGCGACGTGACGCTGTTCCCGCAAACGCTGCTCAATGTGCGCCTCAAACCCGGTCAGGACTGGAAGAGCAACGAGCTGCTAAAAACCGAAACCTCAGCGATTGAAGCCAAACTGGGTCAGACTGGCCGAGTCCTGATACGCGCCAGTGGTACCGAGCCGCTTCTAAGGTTGATGGTGGAGGCGCGTGATGCCGAGCAGGCACTGGCCTGCGCGCAGCGTCTGGCCAAGGCGGTGACGGGTTGAAAACTGGTAAAAATGATGTCAATAGTGCCGTTTTTATTGAGTGCATACTCATACCATGGCCATCCCACATGCATCTCCAGGCGAAGCAATCGACATCCGACCACTCGGCGTTCGCTTGCCACAGGAAAGAACGACCGCTTTATTCAAGTCCGATGATCTTGAACTCATACACCTTGTACTCCAGGCGGGCAAGTCATTTCCTCCTCACCAAGTAGCGGGCGGCATCACCATTCAGTGCATCGAAGGCCGACTTGATGTCACCATGTCAGGCCAAAATTGCGTCCTTGAATCAGGGCAGGTTCTTTACTTGCCGGGCAGTGTGCTTCATGGGGTGATGGCACTAGAGGATTCATCTGCCCTTGTCACAATTGTTTTGCGCAGTTAACGATAAAACTTGCAGCATGAAATAGTTGAAGAGATATTCCCATTAATTCGGAATGCTATTAGTACAGGAGCGCTTCAACCGCTCAGACCTCAAGCACTAAAAAAATTCTTCAGCTTGTCCGTCCAGCTGTCTTCGCTAGGTGAATGCTTGGCGCCGCCTTTTTTAAGTGACTCGTCAAACTCTTTGAGCAGCTTGCGTTGGTGTTCTGTCAGCTTCACAGGTGTTTCAACCGTGATGTGGCAGTACAAGTCGCCGGGGTAGCTGCTGCGCACGCCTTTGATGCCTTTGCCGCGCAGTCTGAATTGCTTGGCAGCTTGCGTGCCTTCAGGGATGTCAATCGCGGCCTTGCCAGCAAGCGTCGGCACTTCGATTTCGCCGCCGAGTGCCGCCGTGGTGAAGCTGATGGGTACTGAGCAGTGAAGGTCGTCACCGTCGCGTTCGAAAATTTCGTGCTTTTTGACGCGAATTTCAATGTACAGATCACCCGGCGGGCCGCCGTTGGTACCGGGCTCGCCGTTACCAGTTGAGCGGATGCGCATGCCGTCGTCAATGCCTGCCGGGATTTTGACTTCGAGTGTTTTGTTGTTTTTGGTTTTGCCCACACCGTGGCACGCCACGCAGGGGTCAGGAATCAGCTTGCCGGTGCCTTTGCACTGTGGGCAGGTTTGTTGAACACTGAAAAAGCCTTGACGCATTTGCACTTGACCGTGGCCATGGCAGGTGGTGCACGTGGCTACCTTGGTGCCGGGTTTTGCGCCGCTGCCTTTGCAGGTGCTGCAGTCGTCCCAGCTCGGCACGCGGATTTGCGCTTCCTTGCCATTGGCAGCTTCTTCCAGCGTCACTTCCATCGCGTAACTTAAATCGCCGCCCCTGAAGACTTGCCTGCCGCCGCCTTGGCTACGTCCGCGTTGCTGGTCGCCAAACACGCCGCCAAAAATATCACCAAAGGCTTCAGCAAAGCCGCCAAAACCTTCGCCGCCAGCGCCGCCGCGCATGTTGGGGTCGACGCCCGCATGGCCGTACTGGTCATACGCAGCACGCTTTTGGTCGTCTGACAGCATCTCGTAGGCTTCTTTGGCCTCCTTGAATTTTTCTTCTGCAGACTTGGCACCGTCGCCCTGGTTGCGGTCCGGGTGATGCTTCATCGCCAGCTTGCGATAGGCTTTTTTGATGTCTTCGTCGCTGGCGTTTTTGGGCACGCCCAAGGTGTCGTAATAGTCTTTTTTGGCCATGTTGGGGGGTCAGAAGATCGTTGTCAGTCAGTGGGTAGCGAAATGGCTTGAGGCAAAAACGTCAAAGCGGAAAGCCGGGTTTTTGTCCGGTTTCCGCCTTGATTTAGCACGTGATTATCAGGCCTTGTCAGTCTTCTTGACTTCTTTGACCTCAGCATCGACCACGTTGTCGTCTGCAGGTTTTGCCTGGGCTTGTTCAGCACCCGGCGCAGCACCGGCAGCCGCTGCGGCTTTGGATGCTTCCATGTCGGCGTACATTTTTTCGCCCAGCTTTTGGCTGGCTTCCATCAGCGCGGCGTTTTTTGCGTCAATGGCGGCTTTGTCTTCGCCTTTTAAGGCTTCTTCCATGTCCTTGATGGCGGTTTCGATCTTTTCTTTCTCACCCGCGTCCAGCTTGTCACCGTACTCAGTGAGTGATTTTTTCACGCTGTGGACCATGGCTTCGGCATTGTTTTTGGCGGTCACGAACTCGACTTTTTTCTTGTCGTCTTCGGCGTGCATCTCGGCGTCTTTCACCATCTGCTGGATTTCAGCTTCGCTCAAACCGGAGTTGGCCTTGATGGTGATTTTGTTTTCTTTGCCAGTACCTTTGTCTTTGGCGCCCACGTGCAAAATGCCATTCGCGTCAATGTCAAACGACACCTCAATTTGCGGCGTGCCGCGTGTTGATGGTGGGATGCCTTCCAGATTAAATTCGCCCAGACCTTTGTTGCCTGATGCAATTTCGCGCTCACCCTGAAACACCTTGATGGTGACGGCGGGCTGGTTGTCTTCAGCGGTGGAGAAGGTCTGTGCAAACTTGGTCGGGATGGTCGTGTTTTTCTTGATCATCTTGGTCATCACGCCGCCCATGGTTTCAATACCCAATGACAGCGGGGTCACATCCAGCAGCAACACGTCAGTACGGTCGCCTGACAGCACCTGGCCCTGAATCGCAGCACCAACGGCCACAGCTTCGTCCGGGTTCACGTCCTTGCGGGGCTCCTTGCCAAAGAATTCCTTGACCTTTTCCTGCACCTTGGGCATGCGGCTCATACCGCCAACCAAGATGACGTCCTGAATGTCAGACACGGAGATGCCTGCGTCCTTGATGGCCGTGCGGCAAGGCGCAATCGTGCGCTCGATCAGGTCTTCCACCAAAGCTTCCAGCTTGGAGCGTGTCAGCTTGATGTTCAGGTGCTTGGGGCCCGATGCGTCAGCAGTGATGTAGGGCAAGTTGATGTCGGTCTGTGCAGAGTTCGACAGTTCAATCTTGGCCTTTTCTGCCGCTTCCTTCAGGCGCTGCAGAGCCAGCACGTCTTTGCCCAGATCCACGCCTTGCTCTTTCTTGAACTCGGCAATGATGTAGTCGATGATGCGCTGGTCGAAGTCTTCGCCGCCCAGGAACGTGTCACCGTTGGTCGACAGCACTTCGAACTGCTTTTCGCCGTCCACGTCAGCAATGTCGATGATGGATACGTCAAACGTACCGCCACCCAGGTCATACACGGCAATCTTGCGGTCCTGACCCTTTTCAACCTTGTCCAGGCCAAAAGCCAGTGCAGCAGCAGTGGGTTCGTTGATGATGCGCTTGACGTCCAGGCCAGCAATACGGCCAGCGTCCTTGGTGGCTTGGCGCTGAGCGTCATTGAAGTACGCAGGCACGGTAATCACGGCCTCGGTCACTTCTTCGCCCAGGAAGTCTTCGGCGGTCTTCTTCATCTTGCGCAGCACTTCTGCGGAGATTTGAGGAGGTGCCAGCTTTTGGCCGCGCACTTCTACCCAGGCGTCGCCGTTGTCAGCCTTGGTGATGGTGAAAGGCATCAGGTCGATGTCTTTTTGTACTTCCTTTTCGTCGAACTTGCGTCCGATCAGGCGCTTGGCCGCGTAGATGGTGTTCTTGGGGTTGGTTACAGCCTGGCGCTTGGCAGAAGCGCCCACCAGGATTTCTCCATCTTCTTGGTACGCAATGATCGAAGGCGTAGTGCGTGCACCTTCGCTGTTTTCAATCACGCGTGTTGTGTTGCCTTCCATGATGGCGACACAGCTGTTGGTTGTACCCAAGTCAATACCAATGATTTTTCCCATTTGAATTCTCCGAATAATGTTTGTTTGATTGGCTTGTAAGTCAGGGTGTTTATTAGAGTTTCAAGCCAAGTGGTCGATATTTTTTAGATTTACTTTGGTGCCGCAACGGTCACCAGGGCCGGGCGCAATACACGGTCAGCAATCAGGTAACCCTTTTGCAGCACGGAAACGATGGTGTTCGCCTCTTGCTCGGCAGGCACCACAGCAATGGCCTGGTGCTGGTGCGGATCGAACTTGTCGTTGGCAGCAGGGTTGACGATGATCACCTTGTTGCGCTCCAGGGCATGTTGCAGCTGGCGCAATGTGGCGTCAGAGCCTTCACGCAACTGCTCGGCAGTGGCGTTCTGGATGGCCAGGGCTGCGTCCAGGCTGTCGCAGACGGGCAGCAGACTTTCGGCAAAGTTTTCGATGCCGAATTTGCGAGCCTTGCTGACTTCTTCCTCCGCACGACGGCGCATGTTTTCCGTGTCTGCCTTGGCGCGCAGATACTGGTCTGCCATCTCGGCGTTCTTGGCCTTGAGCTCGTTCAACTCGTTTTGCAAGCGAGAGATTTCGTCGGCCACATTAGCGGCCATTGCAGCTTCGACTTCTTCGGGCGAAGCGTCGATAGGGGCTGCGTGGGGCATATTTGTTTGTTCTGTCATGTGGATAGCGTCTCTAAAGAATGAACCTTGCCAGTTCACATGGGGGCAGCTTGGCCCCTTTCAAGGGCTGTCTTGATAAGGGTTATTGCAGAGCCCAGAGTGTACAGGGCCTGAGGGAGTGTCTATAATCTTGCGTTTTGCCTTGCTCCACCGCTACAGGCGCAGCGGGGGGCCTAACCCAAAAGGGAGTTTTCATGCGTCATTACGAAATCATTTTGTTGATCCATCCGGATCAAAGCGAGCAAGTTCCAGCCATGCTGGAGCGCTACAAGGGCATGATCACCGCCGGCGGTGGTGCAGTGCACCGTGAAGAAGACTGGGGCCGTCGTCAGCTGGCTTACATGATCAACAAGCTCGCCAAGGCTCACTACATCTGCCTGAACATCGAAGCCGACCAGGCTGTGATGGCTGAACTGGAACACGCGTTCAAGTTCAACGATGCAGTGCTGCGTCACCTGACAGTTCAAAAGAAGAAGGCTGACACTACACCTTCTTCCATGATGAAGACTGTCGAGCGTGAAGAAGCCCGCAAGGCCAACCAAGCTGCTGAAGCCTAATTCATAGACTTCGCTTGGAGTGGAAAACCACGTTGTCCTGACTGCCTGTATCGAAGAGCTTCAACCCTTGAGATACACGCCCGCTGGACTGCCTGCCTTGGATTTGCGCCTCGTGCACGAATCCTCCCAAACGGAAGCAGGTAGCTCACGCAAAGTCTCGGCAGCTGTGAAAGCGGTGGCATTTGGTGCGTTGGCTGAGCGTTTAGCCCGCCAGGCACCAGGAAGCACTTGGACGTTCCAAGGTTTTCTGGCCACACCGCGTAACAGCAAAACCGTGGTGCTGCACATCCAGGATGTTCAACAAAATTAATTTTCAAGAGGTCCAGCAATGGCCACGTTCAAGAAATTCAACAAAGACAAGCGCCCAAAGCGCAACACCCAGTCGCTGCTGTTCAAGCGCAAGCGTTTCTGCCGCTTCACAGTCGCTAACGTTGTCGAAATCGACTACAAGGATGTTGACACTCTGCGTGACTTCATCGCCGAAAACGGCAAGATCATCCCCGCACGCCTGACCGGCACGCGCGCCATTTACCAGCGTCAGCTGAACACTGCCATCAAGCGTGCTCGCTTCCTGGCCATGCTGCCGTACACCGACCAGCACAAGATCTAAGGAGCCACAACCATGCAAATTATCCTGCTCGAAAAGGTTGTGAACCTGGGTAACCTGGGCGATATCGTCAAGGTTAAGGACGGCTACGCACGTAACTTCTTGATCCCTTCGGGTCAAGCACGTCGTGCTACTGCAACTGCCAAGGCTGAGTTCGAAGCCAAGCGTGCTGAACTGGAAAAGGCTGCTGCTGCCAAGTTGGCAGAAGCCCAGGCTGAAGGCGCTAAGCTGAACGGTCTGACCCTGAAGCTGTCGCAAAAAGCTGGTGTGGATGGCCGTCTGTTTGGTTCCGTGACCAATGCTGACATCGCTGAAGCTCTGAAGGCTCAAGGCTTCACAGTGTCCAAGGCACAAGTGCGCATGCCTAACGGTCCTATCAAGACTGTGTCTGCTTCCACCGTGGAAGTGGCTCTGCACACTGACGTTGTGATCGAAGTGTCTGTGGAAGTGGCTGGCGAAGCTGCCTAAGCCCTTCTCGGAAAATTTCCGACACCCCAAAAGCCGCCTTAGGGCGGCTTTTGTGTTTTATGCATAAAAACAGGCTCTATCGTTCTTTGAGTCTGTGCTTTTAGCTCTTTTTATTGAAGCAACATAAGGCCTCAAGCCTGTGTTGCGATGCCCTTGCTGGCGGCTGGCTGCGTGCATCTATGGATGACGGCGTGCAGCGACGACGCTACGATCATGGGCTTGTCTTTTTGTAGGTCGACCATGTCTTCAGTGATGCCTCCGTTGGATGATGATGTTTTTGGCATGCCCGCTGCGCAAGATCAGCAGGTTGCCAATCTGCGTTTGCCGCAGTACTCCATGGAGTCGGAATCCAGCGTGCTGGGTGGGTTGTTGATGGACAACAACGCCTGGGACCGTGTGGGGGATTTGCTCACTGACCGGGATTTTTATCGCCACGAACACCAGTTGATCTACACCGCGATTGGCAAGCTGATCAACGAAAGCAAGCCGGCTGACGTGATCACGGTGTTTGAGCATTTGCAGGGCATGGGCAAGGCGGACGAGGTAGGGGGCATTCTTTACCTGAATCAGCTGGCGCAGTACGTACCCAGTGCGACCAACATTCGCCGGTATGCGGAAATCGTGCGCGAGAAGGGCATCTTGCGCAAGCTGCTGACGGTGAGCGATGAAATCGCCACCAATGCGCTGAACCCGCAGGGGCGCCCGGTGGAGCGCATCCTGGACGAGGCCGAGCAAAAAATCTTTGCCATTGGCGAAGAAGGCTCGCGCATGAAGCAGGGTTTCCAGAGCATGGACACCCTGGTGGGGGACTTGCTGGACCGCGTGCAAGAGATGGCTGACAACCCCATGGATGTGACGGGCGTGCCCACTGGCTTTGCCGATCTGGATCGCATGACATCGGGCCTGCAGGCGGGTGACCTGGTGGTGCTGGCGGCGCGACCTTCCATGGGCAAGACCTCGTTTGCGGTGAATATTGCCGAGCACGTGGCGCTCAACGAAGGCCTGCCAGTCGCCATCTTCTCGATGGAAATGGGTGCCGCCCAGCTGGCGGTTCGTATCGTGGGCTCGATCGGGCGTGTCAATCAGGCGAACCTGCGTACCGGCAAGCTGGAGCACGATGAGTGGGCCCGCCTGACCGAAGCTGTGGAGAAGCTCAGCCAGATTTCGCTGCACATTGATGAAACCCCGGGTCTGACACCGTCAGAGCTGCGGGCCAATGCACGCCGTCTGTCGCGCACCTGCGGCAAGCTAGGCTTGATTGTGGTCGACTACTTGCAGTTGATGAGTGGCTCCAGCGGCGGTGGCGGTGACAACCGTGCCACCGAACTGGGTGAAATTTCCCGGGGCTTGAAGATGCTGGCCAAGGAGCTGCAGTGCCCAGTGATTGCACTGTCGCAGCTCAATCGCTCGGTGGAGCAGCGCACCGACAAGCGACCCATGATGTCCGACTTGCGCGAATCAGGCGCTATCGAGCAGGATGCCGACATCATCATGTTCATCTATCGCGACGACTACTACAACAAAGACTCCAAAGAGCCCAATGTGGCCGAAGTCATCATCGGCAAGCAGCGTGGCCATGGGCGCGGGCGACGATTACTAACACTGCCCAGGCGGCGGTGGATATGCCGTGCCGGGCTTTGTTGCACCGTTGCCCAGGGGTGGGCTTCGTGTCTAGTCGCCAAGGTGTTCCTGTGGGGGGGCAGGTCGGTGGTGTTTGCTGCGCACAGATCTGAGTGCGAAAAAGAAAAAAGGCCTTGTCTGCATGACAAGGCCTTTTTTGTTTAGTGATTTTAAAGTGAGCTGCTAACGCTTGCTGTTCATAGATTTCAGATACTTTTGTATCTGAAATCGTTGCTGCACTTGCGTTGGTAGCTTCTTTTTTTATTTACATGCGAATAACGGCAATCAGCAAACCCACCACCAAAACGCTGAGAATGCCGCAGGCCCATGCCAGGCGTGTGGCACCCGTGCGCAGCAAGCCCACGGTCTTGACGATTTGCGCCTGCTGCTCGGCCATCTTTTCCAGCACCAGGGCAGAGGCGCGTTGCGCATTCTCCAGCTGCTGGATGCGTGCCTCCAGCTGTGCTACCTGCTGCAGCGCCAGCTCACCGGCGCTGCCCGGCAGGGCTTGTGCGTTCGGTGCAGGCGTTGTGGCGTGAATGTAGGCGGCTTCCTCTTCAGGGCTCTTTTTCATCAGGCCCTTGGCGGCCTTGAGCACTGAGGGTGCCGCTTGAATGACATCCCCCCAGGGCACCAGTTTGAGGGCAGTAACCCAGCTGATCGCCATTTACAGCACCTCGCTGGCAAAGTCAGCCAGACGCGAACGCTCGCCGCGTGCCAGCTGGATATGGCCGCCATGCTGCCAGCCCTTGAAGCGGTCCACCGCAAACGTCAAACCTGAGCTGCCTTCCGTCAGATACGGCGTATCGATCTGTGCCAGGTTGCCCATGCAGATGATCTTGGTGCCCGGGCCCGCGCGTGTGATGAGTGTCTTCATCTGTTTGGGTGTCAAGTTCTGCGCTTCATCGATGATGACGTACTTGTTCAAGAACGTACGGCCTCGCATGAAGTTCATGCTCTTGATTTTGATGCGGCTGCGAATCAGCTCATTGGTGGCTGAGCGGCCCCATTCACCGGGGTTGCCGCCGTCGCCCTTGGCCAGAAACTCCAGGTTGTCATCCAGCGCGCCCATCCAGGGCCCCATCTTCTCTTCTTCCGTGCCGGGCAGAAAGCCGATGTCTTCGCCCACACTGACGGTGGCCCGGGTCATGATGATTTCGGTGTAGCGGCGCTCGTCCAGTACCTGAGACAGACCGGCAGCCAGGGCCATCAAGGTCTTGCCAGTGCCGGCGGTGCCTGTCAGCGTGACAAAGTCCACATCAGGGTCCATCAGCAGGTTCAGGGCAAAGTTCTGTTCGCGGTTGCGTGCACTCACCCCCCACACGCTGTGCTTGCTGCTGCTGTAGTCGCGCAGCGTCTCCAGTACCACGGTGGTATCGCGGATTTCGGCAACACGTGCGTGCAGGCTGGTCTCGCTGGGCGCTTCAAAATAGACATACTGGTTCACCAGCATCTGGTTGGTGATGGCGCCGCTCAAGCGGTAGAAGCTGCGGCCAGCCTCTTGCCAGCTTTCAACATTCTTGGCCTTGCGCCAAAAATCTGCGGGCAATGCCAGGCTGCCGGTGTACAGCAGGTCGCCATCGTCCAGCGTCTTGTCGTTGCGGTAGTCCTCGGCAGGCAAACCCAGAGCGCGCGCCTTGACGCGCATATTGATGTCTTTGGACACCAAAATCACTTCTTGCTGGTTTTTCTTGGCTTCGCGCAGCGCCTGCACCACGCCCAGAATCTGGTTGTCAGCCTTGCCTTGCGGCAAGCTGGAGGGCAATTTGTAGTCCAGTGGCACGGTCTGGAAAAACAAATGACCCGTCGCGCCCTTGTGTCCACTGGCATCCAAGCGCAAACCTGCAGCCAGATCAGCTTCTTGCTGGGCATCAACCAGGGCATCCAGCGTGCGGCTGACTTGACGGCCATTGCGGGCCACTTCGGTCATGCCGCGCTTGTGAGCATCCAACTCTTCCAGAACCACCATAGGCAGGAAGATGTCGTGCTCTTGAAAGCGGAAGATGCTGGTGGGGTCGTGCAGCAGCACATTGGTGTCCAGCACAAACAGGCACGACTGGGCGCTGCGTTTTTTACTGCTGCGCACTGGCGCCGCTGTTGGTGTTGCGGCAGGAGTGGTGGCGGCAGATGCTTTGCGCGCGTGTTTAGGCGCTGCAGGTGCTGTGGCTGCAGGCAACTGAGTTGCTGCGACAGCCGCAACAGGAGCGGGTGCTGCTGGTTGCTGGCGTGCGGTTTTGGGCAGAGGCTGGGGTGCGCTGGCCTGAACCGCAGCGCGTTGACGGGCCAGACTTTGGGCTGCTGCCGTGGTTGCGGCACTGGCCAACGGTGCAGCGCTTGTCTTCTTGTTGCTGCGTGAGGCTTTTGGGGTGCTGGTATCGACCATGGAGGCGCTGCTGATTGCAACGGGCTCATCGTCCAGCTCAATCACAGGTGGCTTGGCTGCGGCGGCGCGCTTGCTGGCGCGGGCGGTCACATCAAAAGCTTCTTTGGCAACGCGTGCAGCACGCTTGGTGGGGGCTGGAGGCAGTGGCATACGTGATTCAGTCCTTGTTTTTAGGGCTGTAAAAAACACAAAGCCGCTGGGCACAGGCCCGAGCGGCTTTGGAGATAAGAATTGCAATGCTGGGTGAAAACGCGCAAAGGCATGCGGCCCATTATGCATGTCTTGGTGCGCGCCAAGGAGGCGGCACCAAGTGTGTGGGGTTTAAGCTGCCTTCTTGGCTGCAGCCTTCAGGCCCTTGACGGCCTTGAGTACTTCGTCCACGTGACCGGGTACTTTCAGACCACGCCACTCCTGGGCCAAAAGACCATTGGTGTCGACCAGGAAAGTTGAGCGCTCAATGCCCTTGACCTTCTTGCCGTACATGATCTTGTTCTTGACTACGCCAAACATGTGGCACATCTTTTCTTCGGTGTCTGCGATCAGCTCAAACGGCAACTCGAGCTTGGTCTTGAAGTCGTTGTGCGAGTTCATGTTGTCGCGAGAAACGCCGAACACCACAGCGCCTGCCTTTTCGAAGTCCTTGAACTTGTCACGGAACTGCATGGCTTCGGTAGTGCATCCAGGGGTGTTGTCCTTCGGGTAGAAGTACAAGATCAGAATCTGGCCTGTATGCGAGGTGTTGGATACCTTCACGCCACCTGTAGCATTGGCTTCAAATTCGGGAAGGGCTTTATTGACAACGATCGCCATGCGCTTTTATCTCTCGGGAGTAGTCGTTGGAATGCCGAGGGGTGTAGGAGTATTGCTTTTATGGATAAGTACGCCCCCGACCGCAACCTGAGATTTTACCCTGAAACGTAAAATTTGACGACCCCCATGCGGATATTACTCCAACATGAGTGCGGCTATCACGATGCGGCCTTCTCCTGCCAAAACGTTGTAAGTGCGGCAGGCTGCATGGGTATCCATGGTTTCCAGGCCTATGCGCTTTTGCATCAGGGGCTGCAGCCATGAGGGGTGAACAAAGCGCAATTTGCTGCCGCTGCCAAAGATGATGAGCTCTGCATTCAACTGCGCAAGCTCTGCAAAGTGCTCGGCCGTGAGCGACTCGAAATTGGCACAGTTCCAGGGGCGCAGAAAGCCGGTGGAGCCCACCAGCAGATTGCCTTTGTGCTCTTGCTTGTTGATCGTTATCCAGCCCGGGCCATAAGCGGTCACCATTTGAACGTCAGAGGGATCAGCGTGGAGTTTCATGGGGCTTGTTCCTTGTGCTTGAACTACCCCGCAGCGATGGCTCTGAATACCAGCAGCATGGCACCGTATTATGCGGGGAGGGCGTGGGCCCGAAGTGTGGTCAAATTATAGGTTTCACCGAGGCGCGGGCGTGCCTTGGCGCTGTTAAAGCATATAGGTGGCATATTTCCATGAAGACTGTCCAAAAATCTGCAAAGCTGGCAAACGTTTGTTATGACATTCGAGGGCCGATCATGGATGCGGCCAAACAGATGGAAGAAGACGGGCACAAAATTATCAAGCTGAACATTGGTAATTTGGCCGTGTTCGGTTTTGATGCGCCAGAAGAAATCCAGCAGGACATGATTCGCAACCTGCCCAACTCGGCCGGTTATACGGACAGCAAAGGTATTTTTGCCGCACGCAAGGCTGTCATGCATGAAACCCAGCACCAGGGCATCAAAGGCGTGACGCTGGATGATATTTACCTGGGCAATGGGGCCTCTGAGCTGATCAGCATGGCCACCAATGCCTTGCTGGACAACGGCGATGAAATGCTGCTGCCTGCACCCGATTACCCACTGTGGACGGCGGCTACCAGCCTGTCGGGCGGCACTCCTGTGCATTACATGTGCGATGAAGCCAATGGCTGGATGCCCAGCATGGCAGATATCCGCGCCAAGATCACACCCCGCACCAAGGGCATTGTGGTGATCAACCCCAATAACCCCACGGGTGCGCTGTATTCCACCGAGTTGCTGCTTGAGATTGTGGCGCTGGCGCGTGAGCACGGGCTGGTGATTTTTGCCGACGAGGTCTATGACAAGGTTTTGTATGACGGCGCCAAGCACACCCCGCTGGCCAGCTTGTCGCAAGACGTGCTGACGCTGACCTTCAACTCCCTGTCCAAGGCCTACCGCAGCTGCGGCTACCGTGCAGGCTGGATGGTGGTCTCGGGTGACAAGAAGCCTGCCAAGGACTACATCGAGGGCCTGAACATGCTGGCCTCGCTGCGCCTGTGCGCCAACACGCCCGGGCAGCTGGCGATACAAACCGCGTTGGGCGGATACCAAAGCATTCGCGACCTGGTCGCCCCCACCGGCAGGTTGTGCCGGCAGCGCGATCTGGCCTACGAACTGCTGACGCAGATTCCCGGCGTGAGCGTGGTCAAGCCCAAGGCGGCGCTGTACATGTTCCCGCGGCTGGACCCCAAGGTTTACCCCATCGCCGACGACCAGCAATTCGCCTACGAGTTGCTTGCCGAAGAAAAGGTGCTGATCGTGCAGGGCACGGGCTTCAACTGGCCCCGCCACGACCACTTCAGGCTGGTGTTCCTGCCCAACGTCGACGACTTGCGCGAAGCTATCGTGCGCATCGAACGGTTTCTGGCCCACTACCGCAAACGTCATGCTCCTTGAACCGCACATGAACCCTATTCAGGTCGGACTGCTGGGCATCGGCACGGTGGGCAGTGGCACCTACCGGGTGCTGTTGCGCAACCAGGAAGAGATTCACCGCCGCGCCGGCCGCGGCATCGCCATCACCATGGTCGCCGACCTTGACGTGGCACGTGCCCGCGCCGTGGTGGGTGAGCACGTGCAGGTGGTGGCCGACGCTCGCCAGGTGATTGCCAACCCGTCCATCGACATCGTGGTCGAGCTGATCGGTGGTTACGGCATCGCGCGCACGCTGGTGCTGGAGGCCATCGCCGCGGGCAAGCATGTGGTCACCGCCAACAAGGCCCTGCTGGCGGTGCATGGCAGCGAAATTTTCGCGGCGGCCAGCGAGCGGGGCGTGATGGTGGCCTTCGAGGCTGCGGTGGCCGGTGGCATCCCCATCATCAAGGCGCTGCGTGAAGGGCTCACGGCCAATCGCATCGAATGGATCGCCGGCATCATCAACGGCACCACCAATTTCATCCTGTCGGAAATGCGAGCCAAGGGGCTGGACTTCGCTGTGGTGCTGAAGCAGGCGCAATCCCTGGGTTATGCCGAGGCCGACCCGACCTTCGACATCGAAGGCATCGACGCCGCCCACAAGGCCACGCTGATGAGCGCCATCGCCTTTGGCGTGCCGGTGCAGTTCGACCGGGCTTACGTGGAAGGCATCACCGGCCTGCAGGCGGCCGACATCCGCTATGCCGAGCAGCTGGGTTATCGCATCAAGCTGCTGGGCATTACCAAGCGGCGGGATCACGGCATCGAACTGCGTGTGCATCCCACCCTGGTGCCGTCGCAGCGCCTGATCGCCAATGTCGAAGGCGCCATGAACGCCGTGGTCGTGCATGGCGACGCCGTGGGCACCACGCTGTACTACGGCAAAGGTGCGGGCAGCGAACCGACGGCCAGCGCGGTCATTGCCGACCTGGTCGACATCACCCGCTTGCACACCGCCGACCCCGACCACCGCGTGCCGCACCTGGCGTTCCAGCCCGCGTCGATGCAGACCACCCCCATCTTGCCGATCGACGAGGTCGTCACCGCCTACTACTTGCGCTTGGTGGTGGCCGACAAGGCCGGCGTGCTGGCGCGCATCACCGCCGTGCTGGCCGACCACGACATCAGCATCGACGCCGTGCTGCAGCGTGAAAGCGCGGAAGGCGAAAACCAGACCGACCTGATCATCCTGACGCACGACACCGTGGAAGGCCGCATGAAGGCGGTGCTGGCGCTGATGCAGAGCCTGCCCACGGTGCTGGCGCCGATCGTGCGTATCCGCAAAGAGGAACTGAGTTGAGGTATGTCAGCACCCGCGGCGACACCACGCCACGCCGCTTCTGCGACATCCTGCTTGAGGGCCTGGCGCCTGACGGGGGCCTGTACCTGCCGGCGCATTACCCGCAGGTCGACGCCGCCACGCTGGCCCGCTGGCGCGGTCTGCGCTATGACGAGCTGGCTTTCGAGATCCTGTCGCTGTATATCGACGACATTCCTGCGCGTGACTTGCAGCGGCTGTGCGAGGCGACCTACACCGAACAGGTTTTTGGCAGTGCGGCCATCACACCGCTGAAATCGCTGGGTGACGGCGTGTGGCTGCAAGCGCTGTCCAACGGGCCCACGCTGGCCTTCAAGGACATCGCCATGCAGTTGCTGGGCCGCTTGTTCGAATACGAACTGGCGCGGCGCGGTGAAGAGCTGAACATCCTGGGTGCCACCAGCGGCGACACCGGCAGCGCGGCCGAATACGCGATGCGCGGCAAACGCGGCGTGTGCGTCTTCATGCTCAGCCCGCACGGCCGCATGAGCCCCTTTCAGCAGGCGCAGATGTACAGCCTGCAAGACGCGAACATCCACAACATCGCTGTGGCAGGTGTGTTCGACGAGTGCCAGGACATCGTCAAGGCCGTCAGCAGCGATCTGGAGTTCAAGCGGCGCTACAAGATCGGCACGGTCAACAGCATCAACTGGGCGCGTTTGCTGGCGCAGGTGGTTTACTACTTCGCGGGCTACTTCGGGGCG
>ENA-OFCX01000694-OFCX01000694.1-metagenomes-genome-assembly--contig:-NODE-694-length-16305-cov-2.946462_pt1 | contig 16305 bp, 15 predicted proteins | sample MGYA00153384_OFCX01 | MGnify analysis MGYA00153384
GCTGGAAGTACCCCTTGGGGCTGTGCCTGGCGGCAACCGGCGTGTTTTTCGTCGTTGATTTTGCGTTTCTTGCGTCCAACCTGATGAAGCTTTTTGCGGGCGGCTGGTTCCCGCTGGTGATTGGCGGTGTGGTGTTCACCCTCATGATGACGTGGAAACAGGGCCGAAACATCCTGAATGAAAAAATGCGCATTGACGCAATTGAGCTGCCCAGTTTTCTGGACGCTGTTTTCGTCAGCCCGCCGGCCAGGGTTGAAGGTACAGCCGTGTTTTTGACCGCTGAGCCCGGCACCGTGCCCAACGCGCTGCTGCATAACCTGAAACACAACAAGGTGCTGCACGAGCAAAACCTGTTTGTCACGGTGCGCAACCACGAGGTGCCGTGGATCGGCATGAACAAGCGGCTGGAGATTGAATCGCTGGGTCATCACTGCTGGCAAGTCATTGTCAATTACGGTTTTAAAAACGACCTGGATTTGCCTAAAGCCTTGCAGCAAATCAAGGGGCGCGGCTGCGAGCTGGAAGTCATGACCACCAGCTACTTTTTGTCGCGTGACGTCATCGTGCCAACCATTGGCGGCGGCATGGCGGTGTGGCGTGAAAAGCTGTTTGCGCAAATGCACCACAACGCCAGCGGTGCGGCTGACTTTTTGAACTTGCCCAACAATTCGGTGGTGGAGTTGGGCAGCAAGATCGAAATCTAAAATTTCATTGCCAAAATCGCGGCATGAATTTTTTCAAAGACCTCAATGCCAGTGCCTTTACCGCTGGCTTCGTCGCAGTTCTTGTCGGCTTCACCTCATCGGTCGCCATCGTGTTTCAGGCAGCGCAGGCTTTCAACGCCACGCCTGCTCAAATTTCATCCTGGATGTGGGCGCTTGGCATGGGCATGGGCTTGTGCACGGTGCTGCCATCACTGTGGCTGAAAAAACCCGTCATGGTGGCCTGGTCCACACCGGGTGCAGCGGTGCTGGCCACCGCAGGTGTGGCGGGCGGCTTCAGCATGGCGGAGGCAGTGGGTGCTTTCATGGTCAGTGCGGTGCTCATCACGCTGTGCGGGGTGACGGGCTGGTTTGAAAAATTGATGAACCGCATCCCGGTAGCGATTGCTTCTGCACTGCTGGCGGGTGTGTTGGCGCGCTTTGGCATGCAGGGTTTTGTTGCAGCCCAAACCGCGCTGCCGCTGGTTTTGATCATGCTGGGTGTTTACTTGGCTTGTCGCAGGCTGGTGCCGCGTTACGCCGTGGTGTTCACGCTGTTGGTGGGTATTGCTTATGCAGCGCTACGCGGTGAGCTGGCTTGGTCGACGGTCAGTTTTACATTCACGCTACCCGTGTTCGTGATGCCGCAGTTCACGATTGCCGCGATCATCAGCCTGGCGATTCCCTTGTTTGTGGTAACGATGGCATCGCAGAACCTGCCGGGCGTGGCGGCCATACGTGCAACCGGTTATGAAGGTCAAATCCCAGTATCCAAAGTCATCACGCTCACGGGCCTGGCCACCTTCGTACTTGCGCCATTTGGTGGATTCGCATTGAACCTGAGCGCGATTACCGCAGCCATCGTGATGGGCAAGGAGGCGCATACTGACCCAGACAAGCGCTACACAGCAGCGGTCAGTTGCGGTTTGATTTATCTGGTGATTGGCATGTTTGGCGCAGCAGTGACCAGCTTGCTGGCCGCTTTCCCGAAAGAGCTGGTCGCCTCCATTGCCGGGCTGGCACTGCTGGGCACAATTGGCGCGGGCTTGGCGGCGGCTGTCAAAGACGAGTCGCATCGTGAGGCTGCGCTCATTACTTTTCTCGTCACATTGTCTGGCGTGGTGATAGCAGGCATCGGCTCAGCCTTCTGGGGCGTGGTGGCCGGCGCTTTGGCGCTGTTTGTACAACAATACGGTCAACGCAAACCCCAAGATTGAAAACTATCATGCAAATTCTTTTCATTGCTGACCCGCTGGAATCTTTCAAGATTTACAAAGACACCACCTTCGCCATGATGCGTGAGCTGCAAAGGCGCGGCCACACACTGGCTGCGTGTGAGACCAAAGACATCCGCTGGCAGCAGGGCGAAAGCGTGACGGGTTTTGTGCGCGATATAAAACTGACAGGTGAGGCGGTTAACTGGTTTACCGCCGAGCAATCACATCCCAACGAGCGACCGCAAGCACTGAAAGATTTCGATGCGGTAGTGATGCGCAAAGACCCGCCGTTTGACAGCGAATTTTTCTACAGCACACACCTGCTGGAGCAAGCCGAGCGCGAAGGCGCGAAAGTTTTCAACAAGCCACGTGCCCTGCGGGACCACCCTGAAAAGCTCGCCATCCTGGAGTTCCCGCAGTTCATCGGCCCGACGCTGGTCACGCGCGACGCAAGCGACATCAAACGCTTTCATGCCAAGCACAAAGACATCATTTTGAAGCCGCTGGATGGCATGGGCGGCATGGGAATTTTTCGTGTGAAAGAAGACGGCCTGAACCTTGGCAGCATGATTGAAACGCTGAACAAGGACGGCGCGCAAAGCGTGATGGTGCAAAAGTTTTTGCCTGAAATCGTCAAAGGCGACAAGCGCATTCTGGTGATTGGCGGCAAGCCGGTACCGTTCAGCCTGGCGCGAATCCCGCAAGGCACCGAAGTGCGCGGCAACCTGGCCGTGGGCGGCAAAGGCGTGGCGCAGCCGCTGTCGGAGCGTGACAAGAAAATAGCCAACGCCATTGGCCCGGTGCTGGCAGCACGTGGTCTGCTGCTGGCAGGCATTGACGTGATTGGCGATTGTGTGACCGAGATCAACGTGACCAGCCCAACCTGCTTTCAGGAGATTTTTGACCAGGCTGGTTTTGACGTGGCCGCCATGTTTGTGGATGCGCTGGAAGCAGATTTAAAGCCCGCTTAAACGGCTGCCATTGCTCCGCCCTCAAACACCAGCAAGGCACCGGGTGCAAAAGCTGTCCAGCTTTCATTCGTTGTCAGAGGCGCACTGACCACCACCGCCACCTTGTCGCTGGGGCTGGTGTGGTCGGCAAAGTCAACGCTGACATCTTCATCACTTAACGTGGCATGTGCAAACGGGTGCTTTCGCTCCACGTAATACAGGCCTTGTGAATCGGCTTTGGTTGACGCATGCGCCCACAGCGCCTGGCCGTTGCTGAGCAAAAAATTTAACGTGCCGTAGGGTGCAATCTGAGCTGCCAGTTCTCGCAGCGTCAGCGTCAGCTCTGCCACGCTGGGCACGTCGGCATGGGACTTGGCCAGCTCCTGCATGATCCAGCAAAACGCACGTTCGCTGTCGGTAGCGCCTACCGGCTTGAAGCTGCCATGCAGACGCGGTGCATAGTCTTTCAGGTCGCCGTTGTGGGCAAACACCCAGTAGCGGCCCCACAGCTCACGCACAAAAGGGTGACAATTTTCCAGCGCCACACGGCCTTGCGTGGCCTTGCGGATGTGCGAGATGACGTTGCGGCTTTTGATCGGGTAGCGGCTGATCAGCTCGGCCACGGGGGATGAGCAAGCGCTTTGATGATCGACAAAATGGCGCAGACCTTTACCATCTTCGCCCTGCCCTTCAAAAAACGCAATCCCCCAGCCGTCAGCGTGGTGGTCAGTGTTACCGCCGCGCTGGGCAAAGCCCCTGAAGCTGAAGGTCACATCGGTCGGGGCATTGCAGTTCATGCCCAGCAGTTGGCACATGCCAGTCAGTCGCGCGGCTCAGACCACAGCTTGCCGCCTGTGGCCCAGTTCTCTCGTTTGATGTCAGTGATGATGATGTCCACCGACTCGGGCACGCCACCCAGGATTTCAACGCTGACGCGGGTGATCTCTAGAACCAGTTTTTTCTTTTGCTCGATGGTGCGACCTTCCATCATTTCAACGTGGTAAGTGGGCATGTTTTTCTTTCGATTAATTGGGCAATTGGCTGACCAGCATATGCCAAGGCTGCAATGATAATGTTTAAGTGCAACACTTCTCCCACTTGCCTACCCTTGCCGGTCGCGCTTACCGCTGCCACTGCGGAAATCCAGTTTTTTTCAGAAACAGCGAATGCTTGGCCTGCGGCACGCCGCTGGGCTACGACACCGCGCTGGCCAAGCTGATTCCGTTAATGCCAGGGTCAGATGCAGATACTTGGACGCCTTGGCAGCCTGAGCCCGCAGCTTTGCCAACCCCAGCCTACACACGCTGCGCCAACCTCGTCACACCCGCCGCCTGCAATTGGCTGGTGCCGACCACTGACGTACAAGCACCCCAAGCACTGTGCCAGGCTTGCCGCTTGAACCGCACCATTCCTGACTTGAACGACCCCGCCCACCCCGACAACGGCGTGCTTTGGGGCCGCATTGAGCTGGCCAAACGCAGGCTGTTTTCAAGCTTGCTGGCGCTGGGTTTGCCCGTTGCTTCACTGACAGAAGACCCGGTGCGCGGCATCTCGTTTGATCTGCTGCGCTCACCCGACGGCGGCCCGGCGGTGATGACGGGTCACAAAAGAGGCTTGATCACCCTGAATTTGCAAGAAGCCGACGACGCTGTGCGCGAGGCCGTGCGCAGCGCCATGCGCGAGCCCTACCGAACGCTGCTGGGCCACTTCAGACATGAAATTGGCCACTACTACTGGGACAGACTGGTACGCGGTACGCTTTGGATGCAAGGCTTTCACCAATTGTTTGGCGACGAAACCCAAGACTACGCCGCCTGCCTGCAAAAAAATTACCTCCAAGGTCCGCCTGCCAACTGGTGGCTGCACCATGTCAGCGCCTACGCCAGCACCCACCCGTGGGAAGACTGGGCCGAATGCTGGGCACACTACCTGCACATGCGCGACACGATTGACACAGCAGTCAGCCTGGGCCTGGCCACCGACAGCGCGCACCTGGAGTTCACTGCCTTCACAATCGATGCGCTCTACCAGCCCGAGCACCCCGATGCGCAAACTTTTCTGGATTTCCTGAACGACTGGACACGCCTGACAACACTGCTCAATGAAATGTCGCGTAGCATGGGCCAGCCCGATTTTTATCCGTTTGTGTTGCCGCATGAAGTGATTGCCAAGCTGCACTTCATCCACTTGCTGGTGACGTCTGTCAGTTGGTTGCAGCCCTACGAAGCTGTAGTGATTGAACCGATGCAAGATCAAGTACAGAGTCAAATGCAAAGTCAATCGCAATTTGCTATTTAATCAGTAGCTGCTTGCGCACGTATTCATTGGTCTACAGGCCAAAACAATACTTATTCAAACCGTTTCCAGTTCGTTCTGCACAGCAGCTTGCGCGCTGGCCGCGTGGCTTTGCGCTGCGGCTGCCTCAGCCACAACGTCGAGTGCCTGTGCGACCACACCTTGTGTGCCCACAGGCCTGAGCAGGCGCTGGGCGATGAGTTTTTCACAGCTGCGCTTGGTCATGGAATGTGGTTGACCACCGTGGCTGATGAACATGAACAGGGTTGCATGGCTGGATGCCCAGATCAGTTGCGCGCGCAACCATTGGCGTTTTGAATACAAATCAACCCAGCAACCCGTTCTGAGGCGGCTTAAAACAATGGCGGCCTGCTCTTTGGCCTGCTCGCTGTGGTGATCAGCAGGCAATGGCAAGGCGGCGTCGGGCAGGTGCACCAGTGTGATCTTTTCTGCTTGCTCGTCAACTACAGGTACGTCTGTCTTGTCAACCGCTGTCATCAATTCAGTCAGCTCTGCGGGCTGCGTCGGCTGGGTGTCTTTAAAGCCTGCGGCATCCAGGTCGTTACGTCCCATCCACAAAGGCGCATCAGTTAAAGCACGCAGTTTTTCCAGCCGTTCAGCGGGTGAAACTGTTTCTTCTTCAGCCTCCAGAGGCGAGATGTTTGATTCCTCGGCATCGCGTTGGCTTTTCAGGCGGCGCAGCTTGAGCACCGGACGGTGCAGCTTCATCAGGGACTCAAAAAAAGCTTCGCTTTCTTTCGGGTCCTGACCCAAAAGGCCCAAGCCACTGTGCAATTTGTCAAGCAGGCCGGGAATCATGTCAATCAGTTTGGCGGGCTGTTTGAGGGTGACGTCGCGTTTGACGCTCCAGACCAAATCAGGCACGACCGAGCCAAAGCCCTCCGGGTCAACCTGGTTGCGGGTATCGAGCAGCCTGGCATTGGCCATGGCCAGTGACCAGGGGCCAAACAGAAAGTCAAGCACCACGCCGGGTACTTTTTCCAGGTCAGAGCGGGCGCTCAAATCAAACGCAATCTGATCGGCCTTCTCTTGCCGTTCTTCTGCAAAACGCAAAGCTTGCAAGACCTGCTGGCGTTTGTCAAAGTCCTGCTGGTCATGCGCGTTCCAGGCTTGCTCCAGCGTAGCCAGCGCAATGCGAAAGGGTTTGATGTCTTCAACCGTGCTGGCATTGAGCTGGTTAAAGCTGGTCGTCAAAGCCTGATAGAACTCGGTAAATTCAGGGCTGAACTCGTCGTTGTATTTGAAGCTGCGCTGCGCCACTCGCTCCATCAATTGGCGGCCTGCATGGCGCTCATCGCTAAAAAACCGGGGGTCTACCATGGCCAGTCGCAACAGTGACGGCTCCAGCGCCACAATCGCTTCACGCACCGGGCTCAAGAGGCGCGGGTCCTGCGCCACCTGGTTGACCAACTCGCGCACCACGTCCAGTCCCAGTACCTGGCTGACCTTGGTGGCTTCTTTTTTCAATTGCGTGCGCACCAGCGAACGAGCCCGCGATGTACCGTACGGACCCCAAACCTGCTCGCTCAAGGGGCTGGATGCATCGACTGCGCGCTGCGGCCGGTCGACAGCAGGCATCCGGGCCAGTCTGGCTTGCGCCGTGGGAGACAATGGTGCGGCTGCACTGGCAGGATACCTGCTGTCAGAAGCAGAAGCAGCGTTATTAGAGGCGGCTTTGATAACCGCCAATTCTTCTTCAATGTTGTCGTAGTAATGCGCGTTCAAGCCCTGCTCGGCTCCGCTGCCACGATTGGATAAAAAGTCATTCAGCAAGCGAGCCTTGACGCCCTGGTCTGACAAATCCGCCAACTCTTGGGGCCTGCTGGCGGAGTGCGCATCGCCGTCAAAACCCGTGTTGTTTGAAGCGTCTTGCCCGGCACCCAAGCCCGGTGGCCTGAGCGGCGCAGCTGCAGACGGTTGAACCCGGTACTTGTAGCCTGCAGCAGGGATGTTGGCCTGTGTCAACGCCTTGACGGCTTGCCTGTAAATCAGATTCAGCTCACGCCCCATCGGCTTGGCCATGTGTTTGAGCGACAGTACCGTGGCTGCGACGTCCTCCAGGCTGGCACCCATCAATTGTTGCAGCGTGAGGGTAAAAACTTCGGGACGCAGCGGGTTGCGCTCTGGTGCAACATGACCCAAACCCAGCGCTGAACTGACCAATGCGTCAAGCTCGGCAAGTGTTTGTTCAGTTGCCGGCAACAGGTCTTGCAGCAAACGTTGGGCATCTATTTTTTGCTTCAGATCAGCATCATCCACCAAACCAAATGAGTCAAACCCGCTGGGCACCACCCGGAGGTCTGCGCCAGACCCCAGCGCGAGCTTGGCAGAAACACGCTTTGTAAACTCAACCAGCAGGTCAGTGGCGTAGCGTTCACCCCACACCACTTTGTGCGCCTGCAAATAGCGCCAGCTGTCAGCCAGCGAATCGCGCTCGGCCAGTTTCAGACTCTGCGTTTCAAGTGTTTGCAGCTCGGCAATGGCATGGTCAAGGCAACGCGCCAGGGCAGGTCGCGCGGCGATGGCAGCAGCTTGGTAGCACTGTAAAAGAACGTCGGGTTGCGCAACCATAAGGTGCAAGGCAAATGAGTAAAAACCCAAGAGTACCGAGCAAACGAAAAAAATAACGGTTTAGTGCAAACTCTTTCAATGTTTGCGATTGCATACACTTTTTAAGGCTTTGTAACTTGCCATGCTGCTTTTTTTAGCGCTGCAAATCCCGCAAACACGCAAACACCTTCCAGAAAGCGGCATCCTGCGTGGTGGCAAAGTTGATGCGCATCAGGGTTGAAGGCTGCTGCGTGGCATGAAACAGCGCACCGGGTGCCAGCAAATAGCCTTCATCCAACATGCGCTGCGACAGCAATTCGGTGTCTGTACCTGTGTCGACCCATCCAAACAACCCGGCTGGCTCTGCGGCAAAGGTGCAGCCATGGGCCAAAGCCAGTTTGACACTGCGCGCTCTCGCCACAGCCAGTTGCCCACGTATGCGCTCGGCGTGGCGGCGCAACTGGCCTTGGTCAATGCACCAGGCCAGGGCTTTTTCGAGCAGCGCTGGCGTGGTTAGCGAGGCCAGCAATTTGGTGTCTAGCAAACGCTCAAACAGATCAGTCGGCGCAGCCAGGTAGCCCACGCGCCAGCCGGGTGCCAGGATTTTTGCAAAACCGCTGACATAGATGGTGCGCTGCAGCCCGTCGAGTGCCGACAGGCGGGTGGCGTGCTCGGGGGCCAGGTGGCTGTAGGTGTCGTCTTCAACAATATGAAAGTTGTGTTTATTGGCCAACTGCAGCACACGGTGGGCACTGCCGGGGCTTAAGCAGTAACCCGTTGGGTTGTGCAGCACGCTGACGCTGACAAACAGTTTGGGCGCATGCACTTCGCAGTACCTCGCCATCACATCCAGGTCAGGCCCGGCGGCTGAGCGCGGTACGGGCAGGATGCGCATGCCCAATGCGTTCAGCCGGGCAAATTCAATCGCCCAGCCGGGTTCCTCAACCATCACATGGTCGCCCGCGCGCAGCACGGTTCGGCTGACAATGTCCAGCGCGTGGGTGGCGCCGACAGTGGTGATGATTTGACTGGGCGCGGCATGCACGTTGATGCTGGCCAGCTTTTGCGACAGCGCGCGGCGCAGGCCGCTGTCGCCCGCGGGTTCACCGTAATGCAGCGAATAGCCGTGCAAAGCTTTGGCACCGGTATAGCGCCGCACGGCTGCAGGCAAGAAGGTTGTCTCCAGCCAATCTGGCGGGAACACGCCCATGCCCGGCTGCGGCTTGCTGCTAACACCACGGAACATGCCGCGTATCAACGCAGTAGCATTGATGGGATTGTGCTGTGGGGCATTTGAATATTGGCGCTCCGACGCTATTGATTCAGGAGCTGCTTGCGCCCGTATTTGTTGGACTACAGCCATTTTTTGTATGTTATCTCGTACGTAAAAACCACGGTTTTTACGGGCTTCAACCAGACCCAGCGCCAATAACCTGTCGTAAGCGGCCACCACGGTCGATGCGCTGACCCCCTGCTGCTGCGCACACTGGCGCACCGACGGCAAACGCGCGCCGCCTGCCAGCAAACGGGTACGAATGCGTTCGGCAAAGCGGTTGGCAAGCTGCTCTGTCAGCGACTGGGAGGCGGTTTTCATCAACATGGCGAAGCCTGAAGTGTGTTTTGAAGAGTGCGCTGTGTTGCCAAAGCGAGCAATACAGTTTTTAAAGTTGTGTGCTTGAGTGTATTGGTAGTGTGCTTGTCTTGACTATAAAGTCAAGACCATGAATTGGCAAGAATTTATCGCTCTTATGGTGCTGAGTACCGCCGCCAGCTTTACGCCCGGGCCCAACACCACACTGTCAACCGCGCTGGCGGCCAACTACGGGTTGAAACGGGCGATGACGTTTGTGTTGTCAGTGCCGGTTGGCTGGGGTTTGCTGTTTACGCTTTGCGCTGCAGGCCTGGGGGCGCTGGTGGTGCAAGCGCCAATACTCCGGCAGGCCATCACCTGGGGCGGCTGCGCCTACCTGCTCTGGCTGGCCTTCAAACTGGCTCGTACCCACACCATGGTGCAAGCTGACAATTGCAGACTGAACGTCACATTCTGGCAAGGCGTGATGCTGCAGTTTTTAAACATCAAAGCCTGGTTTTTGGCGTTGACAGTCGTGGCGGGCTGGTTGGCCGGGCGGGAAGCGGCCATGTTGCGGTTTACGCAAATTTTGCCCCTTATGCTGCTGTTTGGTTTTGCCAGCAACCTGGCTTATGCGCTGGTCGGCGCCATGCTGCGAGACTGGCTGGGCCAAAACAATCGCCTGCTCTGGTTTAACCGCTTGATGGCGCTGGCGTTGGTAGCCACTGCGGTATGGATGTTTTCACTATGAGCTCAGCCAATACAACAAAAGGCCTGTGGCTGGGTTTGCTGGGCATCGTGATTTTTTCTGTCACGCTGCCCATGACGCGGCTTGCCGTAGGTACACCTGATGCGCCTCAAATGTCCGGCCTGTTCATTGCCATGGGCAGGGCTGTAGTGGCTGCTGGTTTGTCTGCCGCACTGCTTTTGATCAGCCGGGCACCGTTGCCAGCCCGTGGCGATTGGTTGCCGTTGGCCATCACCGCCAGCGGCGTGGTGTTTGGTTTTCCATTGTTTACATCGTTTGCCATGCGCTACGTCGAAGCCATGCACGCCAGCGTGATTGTTGGCGTGCTGCCCCTGGCCACCGCCGCCGTGGGCGCGCTGCTGCACCGTCAGCGTCCGTCGATTGGTTTTTGGTTGTGCGCTGGTTTGGGCAGTGCATTGGTGGTAGTTTTTGCGGTGCTGCGCTCGGGTCATTCCAGTGGCATTTTGACCATCAGTTATGCAGACTTGCTTTTGCTGGCAGCCATGCTGTGCGCCGCCGTTGGCTACTGCTACGGCGGCAGGCTAGCCGGGCACATGCGAGCTGAGCATGTGATTTGCTGGGCGCTGATTATTTCGCTGCCGTTGACGCTTCCACTGAGTCTCTATTCCTGGCCAACGCAAGCCATCAAGTCAGCGGCATGGTGGGGCTTTGCTTATGTAGCAGTGTTTTCAATGTGGCTGGGCTTTTTTGCCTGGTACCGCGGACTGGCATTGGGCGGCACGGTGCGGGTCAGTCAGGTGCAACTGGTGCAACCGTTTTTGTCGATGCTGTTTGCGATCCCGCTATTGGGTGAGAAACTTGACGCTGTTACCGTTGGTTTTGGCCTGGCGGTGATTGCCACCGTTTTCATGGGCAAAAAAATGCCTGTGGGGGAGAGTCGATGAAAGCGTCAATTGCTCAAGCTCTGGCGCGGCTGCCTGCTGCGCCTACCAGCTCCTACCCAAGCGGTGCGCCGTTCATCACAATGATGGCAGGCGGCACGATGAGCCTTGAGGTGTTTGCACCCAAAGGTAAAGATTTGCAGCAGCCGCATACGCAGGACGAGTTGTATTTCATTCAGAGCGGCACAGGGCAAATTGTTATCAACGGCCAGCGGTTTGAGGCAGCGGCTGGTGATGCATTCTTTGTGGCCGCCGGAGTCGTGCATCAGTTTGAAAATTTCAGCGAAGATTTTGTAACCTGGGTTGTGTTTTACGGCCCGCAAGGAGGTGAGTAAATGAGATGGACACAGGCTGCGCGCGCAGAAAAAATGAACCCATCCGTGATCCGCGAGATCCTGAAGGTCACTGAAAAGCCCGGCATTATCAGCTTTGCGGGTGGCCTGCCATCGCCCAAGACCTTTCCGATTGATGCGTTTGCAGCAGCCTGCGCTACCGTGCTTAAAACCGATGGCGAAGGCGCCCTGCAATACACGGCCAGCGAGGGTTACGCTCCACTGCGCGCGTGGGTCGCCAACGCTTTGCCGTGGGCAGTTGACCCGGCGCAAGTGCTGATCACCACGGGCAGCCAGCAGGCGCTGGATCTGATAGCCAAAGTGCTGATCGACAAAGACTCCAAAGTACTGGTTGAAACGCCGACCTATCTGGGTGCGCTGCAAGCCTTCACGCCGATGGAGCCGCAGTTTGTGAGCGTGGCCAGCGATGCTGAGGGCGTGGATATTGCTGATTTGCGAGCCAAAGCTGGCGGTGCGCGCTTTTTGTACGTGCTGCCAAATTTTCAAAACCCGACAGGCAACTCAATGAGCGAAGCACGGCGCGCGGCGCTTAGCGCGGCTGCGATACAGCTCGATTTGCCGATAGTTGAAGACGACCCTTACGGCGAATTGTGGTTTGATACGCCGCCGCCGTTGCCGTTGACAGCACGCAACCCCTATGGCTGCATCTATATGGGGTCTTTTAGCAAAACACTGGCACCCGGTTTGCGGCTGGGCTTTCTGGTTGCGCCCAAAGCGCTGTACCCCAAACTGTTGCAAGCCAAGCAGGCCGCTGATTTGCACACGCCAAGTTTTAACCAGCGCATGGTGGCCGAGGTGCTGAAAGGCAATTTTCTGGATCGCCATGTGCCCACCATTCGCGCCCTGTACAAGTCGCAGCGCGATGCGATGCTGGCTGCCTTGGACACGCACCTGGCGGGCAGCGGCGTGACATGGAACACGCCCGATGGCGGTATGTTTTTATGGCTCAAACTACCCGAAGGCATGAACGCCATTGACTTGCTCCCCAAAGCGGTTGACCGCAACGTGGCCTTTGTACCGGGCGCGGCTTTTTATGCGGATAGCCCGCGGTTGAACACGCTGCGCCTGTCTTTCGTGACGGCGAGTGTTGATCAAATCAACGTGGGTATCGCAGCCCTGGCGCTGACACTTCGCGAGCATTTGCCATGATTGACACCACCACTTTTTTGCTGTTTTTACTGGCGGTGCTGACGCTGTTTTTATCGCCCGGCCCCAACATGGCATTTGTCATGTCGCACGGCATGGCCTATGGGCCGCGCGGTGGTTTGGCAGCGGCCGTTGGGATTGGCGGCGCCGACGTGGTGCTGACCGTACTGACTGCCAAGGGTATCACGGCGATGGTGTTTGCCTGGAGCCCATCGTTTGATGTGCTGCGAATTGCGGGTGCCGCCTACCTGATGTGGTTGGCCATCAAAACACTGCGCTCACCACCAGGCGCCATGACCGCTGGCGTTGCAACCACCAACCTCGCTTTCCACGACATTGCCCGCAATGCCATGTTGGGCAGTCTGCTCAATCCCAAGGCGCTGCTGTTCTTCATGGTTTTTTTGCCGCAGTTTGTCAATCCGGCCAAGGGCAGCATCGCGCTACAGTTGACCGCGTTGGGTCTGGTGCTAAGTGCGGCTTCGGTTGTTTTCAACACCACACTCGGTACTTTCAGCGGACAACTTTGTAAGCTGGTGCGGCGCAACCAGCGCGCTGCGACATTTCAAAAGTGGCTGCTGGGCAGCGTGCTGGCTGCGCTGGCGGTTCGCATGTTTTTAACTGAGCGTCCGGTGGGGCGCTAAACCACAAGGCCATGTCATGAGCAAACTGAAAATCTGGGGTCGCATCAGCTCCATCAACGTCAAAAAAGCAGTCTGGACAGCGCAGGAACTGGGTCTGGATTTTGAACGCATTGAGGCTGGTGGTGTGCATGGCGTGGTCAAAACGCCAGAGTATGTGGCGCTCAATCCGAACTCACAAATTCCTGTCTTGCAAGACGAAGACTATGTTTTATGGGAATCGAATGTCATCACCCGCTACTTGTGTGCAAAACACTCGCTGGGCAACTTCTGCCCGACTGACCTGCAAGAACGCTTTGATGCCGAGCGCTGGATGGAATGGCAACAAACTACCGTCAATCCGGCCAGCCGCAATGGCTTTTGGCATTTGATCCGCTTGCCCGCAGATCAGCGCGACCCGGCGCTGATTGCGCAGTCCAACGCTGCGGTTGAGTTGCTGATGGGCATACTCGATGACCACTTGGCCACTCGCAGTTTTATGGTCGGCGAACGCTTCACCATGGCTGATATTCCGCTGGGTTGCGAGGTACACCGCTGGTTTGGTTTGCCGCAACCGCTTGAACCGCGCCCACATATTGAGCGCTGGTTCGCAAGCCTTTTAGCGCGCCCAGCCGCCAAGGGTGTGCTGGATCTGGCTCTGGGTTGAAAGCTGCCATGCAACAACGCCCCTACAAACAAGTCGATGTCTTTACCGCCACGCCCTACTTCGGCAACCCACTGGCTGTGGTCCTTAGCGCCAGCGGGTTGACTGATGAGGACATGCAGCGATTTGCCCGCTGGACGAATCTGTCGGAAACCACATTTATCTTGCCGCCCACGCAAGGCGCAGCCGACTACCGCCTGCGCATCTTCACCCCAGGTGGCGAATTGCCGTTTGCAGGCCACCCCACACTGGGCAGCTGCCACGCCTGGCTGGAGGCGGATGGCCAGCCAAAAAGCAGGCACTTCATCGTGCAGGAATGCGCCAAAGGCTTGATCAACATCCGCCGCGATGCCAGCAAGGCTCGCCTGGCATTTGCAGCACCCAGCCTGACGCGTTCAGCACCCCGTCCGGTGGTGTTGGCGCAAGTGGCCAATGCCCTCGGGCTGAAAGCCGAACAAATCGCTGCGGCTCAGTTGCTGGACAACGGCCCGGTCTGGCTGAGCTTGCTGCTGGACAGCCCCGACACCGTTTTGCAATTGATGCCCAACCATCAGGAACTGGCAAAGCTCGGCATCAAAGTCGGTGTGGCAGGTATTTACACAACGCCCTCATCACCGCTGATTGCCAAAGCCAACCGTGAGGCGAAAGCCTTCACGCAAAGCGAATCAGCCGCAACGCCCGACCTGGAAGAAAACTTTGAACCCAACCTGGAGGTTAGGGCCTTTGCGGCCTGCAATGGCATCAACGAAGACCCAGTGACTGGTAGCCTGAACGCAAGCTTGGCCCAGTGGCTCATGGCCGATGAACTGATGCCTCAGCACTACAGCGCCTCGCAAGGCGTATGCATGGGTCGCGCCGGGCAGGTTGATTTGCAACGCGATGCTGACGGCCAAGTCTGGGTTGGTGGTCAATCGGTCACCTGCATCGATGGAACGGTCATGCTGTGACAGCGCAAGTTGACCACCTAGTCATAGCTGCCAACACCTTAGATGAAGGCGTGGCCTGGTGCGAGCGCACGCTTGGCATCACGCCGGGCCCAGGTGGTGAGCACCCGCTGATGGGCACGCACAACCGGCTTTTCAACATTTCATCGGTCCAGTACCCACACGCCTACTTTGAAATAATTGCTATTGATACAGGAGCTGCTTGCGCCCGGATTCAGGGCGAAAATCGCTGGTTTGACCTGGAAAATGAGGCCTTGCAGCTCAAGTTGAAGTCAAGCGGCCCGCAACTGATTCACTTCGTCGCCAACACGCCTCAAGCAACACCCGCCATTCAGGCGCTGGCAAATCTTGGCATTGACCGGGGCGAGTTGCTGGCAGCCTCGCGTATGACATCAAACGGTTTGCTGTCATGGAAGATCACCGTCCGCGCCGATGGCCAACGCCTGATGAACGGTGCGCTGGCCACGCTGATTGAATGGGGCGACGTGCATCCCACACAGCACATGGCAGCGTCTGGTGTGACGCTGCAATCGCTAGCGGCAACGCTGCCTGAAACGAATGAACTTCGCGCTGCGTATAGCGCCATCAACTTGCAAGGCGTCGGCGTGGCTCAAGGCTCAGCCAACCTGATCGCCACCCTGCAAACGCCGCATGGGCTCGTCACGCTTGAATCAAAAGGAATCTGAATGCTCACCCTGCAAGAGTTAGAGGCCGCCGCCCGCGTGGTGTACCAACAATTTCAAGCCACGCCGCAATACCGCTGGGCACTATCGTCAGAGCGCCTGGGCACGGACTGCTGGATAAAACACGAAAACCACACGCCAGTGGGCGCTTTCAAAATTCGTGGCGGCCTGACCTATTTTGAAGCGCTTCAGTCGCGCGGTGACTTGCCCAAAGAAGTCGTCAGCGCCACACGCGGCAACCACGGCCAATCCATCGGCTGGGCAGCGCGCGCCCACGGCGTGGCCTGCACCATCGTTGTGCCGCAGGGCAATTCGGTAGAGAAAAATGCCGCCATGCGCGCACTCGGCCTCACGCTGATTGAGCATGGTGACGACTTTCAGGCAGCACGTGAATTTGCAATTGCACTGGCCAAAGAGCGCAACGCCCACATGGTGCCCAGCTTTCACCCTGACCTGGTTCGTGGCGTGGCAACTTACTGGTGGGAGTTTTTTAAAGCTGTTCCCAACATGGACATCGCCTACGTGCCGATTGGCATGGGTTCAGGTGCGGCATCGGCAATTGCTGCCAAGCTGGCACTGGGCAGCAAGGTCAAAATCGTTGGTGTGGTCAGCAGCCATGCCGTGGCCTATGCTGATTCGATTGCCGCAGGCCGCGTGATTGAAGCGCCTGCCACCACCGTGCTGGCTGACGGCATGGCTTGCCGTATTCCTGACCAGGCGGCGCTGGACATCCTTTGCGTCCATATCGACCACATCGTCAAGGTCACGGATGATGAAGTCGCCCAAGCCATGCGCGACATTTACACCGACACACACAACGTGGCAGAAGGGGCAGGTGCAGCCAGTTTTGCCGCCGCCATGCAAGAAAAAGCAGCACTTGGCGGCAAGGTGGTAGGTACCACGCTGTGCGGTGGCAATGTCGATGCGAGTGTGTTTGCGCGGGT
>ENA-OFCX01000695-OFCX01000695.1-metagenomes-genome-assembly--contig:-NODE-695-length-16282-cov-3.630739_pt1 | contig 16282 bp, 22 predicted proteins | sample MGYA00153384_OFCX01 | MGnify analysis MGYA00153384
CAGAAGCTGCGGCAGAAAACCGCGATCGAATTCAAAGCTCACCCGCAACAGCCAACAGCTACCCTAAAAACTTATTTTGCGCTTTGCAGATGACCCGGAACGATCGCAAGGTTTCTTCATCTGGCAACACTCAGCCGCCCGCACCTGACACAATCCCTTCCACCTTCTCAGTAAAGACTACGCCAAAGTCCCATAAGTACAAAATGCCGATTGATACTGATTTTCCGTTTCGCCAAAAAACGCAAGAAATCAATGTCGAATATCTATCGATTGACGGCGCTCTACTGGCTGAAAAATGGGGAAAGATTGCATGGGGAAGATTTAAAGGCTTGTCAATTCAATCCGAATTCTCCCAGGATTGGTGGGACTATGTGCCGATGTGTCGCGTCAATATTCTGGAGCCATCGATCGGGCTTACGGGTACCGAGATTAACACATCGGCTTATCTAGGCGATAGCTGGGCGATATCGATGTCTGATGGCGAATGTGCGATCGGGATGGATGGTATCTTTTTGGGTTTCATCCAAAACAATATTCTCATCCCGCCTTATGTTGAGGTGTCGTTCGTCGAGGTCGTTTCTACTGCGGTCGCTACTATTCGATCGGTGACGGTCATCAATCAAACGCCGATCGTCTCTCAGATAAATCTCACTGCCACAATGTTAAGCACTTTAATTGTTCTCTTACCTCAATTACAGGCAATTGAAGTTACACAGCTTTCCAACACTATAAGAGATGACGCGGTAACGTTATCGTCTGGGGATGCCATACTCAATTCATTCACGGGCTTTAGAGAAGCGTACAAGCTTGAGGCGTCATGGTCTGCACCAATTAGCAACCCTAGCACGTTGGCACCTTATGAAGTTCAGATAAGGAAAAACGGCGGGCCGTGGGCTTTTGCCGCATCTATCCCGCACGCCCCTAGAACTTATTTTAGAGTTGAGCTTTTAACAGAAGAGATACCTGGAATAGTATTTCTTTCAACGAGTGCGACGCCTTATGGCTATGTCGGTCCGGGAGTCTACGATCTCAAAATTAAATCAACTGTGGCAGCAACAGGTTCGTACTCTTTCACTTTCATGACGGTACGATTCCCAAGCCCTTACAGGTCGGTAGAAATTGGCATCTTAAATAGCGGTAATCCAATTGTCGTTTCTCAGACTCTACCCGTCACAGCCACGATCGCGGATATTACTGCGATATTGCCGCTCATTGCCGTAAAAACAGGATTTCCCGGTTATAGCTCCACCGCGATCGTTCTTTGGTCAGAGGATGGGCCGGGTTCTATTGTCAGCACCGGAGCGCTCACGGCATCATTCACTAGCGGGTCATTTCCTTACATTAATGAAGATTCAGCATTACTTGACCCACAAAATAAAGAAAGCACAATCACCGCTACGATCGACGGATACCCAAGCATCACAACGTTTGCAACAGTAAGACCAAATCAAGCAGAGTTAGCAGACACTACCACTTATTCAATTACAGGAATTCAACTTTTAGGACCAAGTAACGAACCTAATTCAATCACGGTTTTTAGCGATGATTTAGTAAAGATCGGCTCAGTCCTCCAAGGTACAGGAAATTTCCCTACAAGTTTAAACCTTAGCTGGATGGTTGTATCAGGCCCTGGTTTCATCATGCAAGAGCTATACGTTGCAGGTAAGGCAGGAGAGCATATTTCGTTTCTACCAGCACAAGGAACTACACAAATAAAGGCAACGGCCTCCAATGGCGTTTTTGCCACATTTTCGATTGTTCGTGCCGTTGTTTCAGCTGTTTCCATCTCTCTTAATGTTGTGTCAGGACAAACCTTTGAAGCAGGTTCTATATTTTCCGTTACTGCAACGGTCACAAGTACTCTTGCAACTTTTGATTCTACTGTTTACTGGGGGCAAACCTTTTCATCGAATTCAGACAATTTAAACTTTTCGACGAATGGAAACGTATTAACCATCAACGTATTAAGCGGTGATTTTATTGGTGAGCTTGCAAGGTTTACAGCTACAAGTGCGCAAGATCCGGCAGTTGTTGAAACCTTTGAGATCTTCACTATTTCAAAGGTGACAGGACTTGCGATCGTCACTTCTAAAAGTTCAATTGGCGCGAACGAGACGGCATCAGTAGAAGGCTATTTCACAGGACTTGGGCGATTAACTGGACTTGCAACCGTTGGTACTCAATCATTTTCATGGGCTATTTCTGGACCTGCGACGCTAGTAAATACCGTTGGAACATTTGCAACGATTACAAGTACCGCAGCAACAGGTACGATCGCCATTTCATCCACCGTTTCAGGCCGGGTATTTGTTGGCAATGCATCAATCAACAATACAGGCGTCGTTGCAAGTCCTACGGGTCTAACTGGCATAACGACCGGAACTATAACATACACCGCCGCTGCAACTCAAACCGTGCATTTTCCGCTAACTTTTGCAAATTTATACGATGCTGGAAATACTACAGGTATCGTTATCGGTATCGGTGATGGTCCTGTTGTAGTAATCATCAATCTAGGGACAGTGCAGACGATTGCTCGGATGCAATTAGGCGGCGGGTTCCTTGGAAGTCCGTGGAATAATACAACCTCTGATTACTTGAATTTAGGATTAATTGAATTTTCAACAAATAATACATTGTGGAAGAAATACGCGGTTATTGGTGGCGTGACAGACAACGCAGGAGAGTTTAAAACGTATCTTCCAGATGTTGATGCAAGATATTGGAGAATTACCCGTAGCGGATGGGTTGGGATGGCAACATGGTCATTCTCATCAAGGCCCCCAGTGGCATCTCCTACCTCTATGATAGTTAGTGGAAAGACTTGGTTCCTTGATTATTTTGATGTCAACTATAATCCATGTGTATCTTGGAATCAGGCAACATATGTCGAAGCTTCAATCGCCTATGCTGCCACTGTATCAAGATTCGATGTGTCTTGTTCCTTGCCATCTTCGACCATAATGCGTGATGCTTTAATTGCAACATTAGGGACAGACTTAGCCTTTAACTCTAACTTTGATTGCTATGTCGGACTAGGGGCCGCTCGTGGCGCTGAAGGCGTTGTAAGGATATTTAAGAAACGATAATCTAGCATTGAAGTAAACAGGGAATAACACCATAGAACGATCGGAGTCTTGTAGTGCCTATTGGGATTGAGTACGATCAAAGGACCGGGCAGTATAGAGGCTCCGATGGGCGTTTTGTTGGGCGATCGCGTGTTGAATCTTTGGTGCAAGGTGAACTTTCTCGCAATCAAGATTTAATGCGTGATCTAACAACGAAACTAATAGGCTCTGACCTGTCATTAGCTGATTGGCAAAAGGCGATCGCTAGTCAACTAAGAGATTCACACATCAGAATGGGCTTGCTTGCTTCGGGTGGCAAAAACGCGATCGGACCTGCTGGCCTTGAATCTATTACTGATAATCTAAATACTCAGTATCAATATTTTAATGACTTCTCAGCAGCGATCGAAAAAGGCGATTTATCCGACGCTCAAATCATGGCGAGAATTGGGCAATATGCTAGGTCATCTAAAACGACCTTCTACAGGCTTGAACTAGAGACGAGGTTAGATAATGGGTTTAAGCGGGGAAAGCGGCTGTTAGATGCCCAGTCAAACCACTGTGCCGCGTGTATTGAACATCAACGGCCTGAGTGGGTTGATCTGTCAGATATTATCGCCCCTGGTTTGAACTGTGATTGTCGGATGAATTGTCGATGTCGGGTGATGTACTCTAGATTTTGATTTCTGCTAAGATGGGGATGTCCCTATCGTAGTTTTCAAGCATGACTAATGTAAGACAAGACTCTAACTTCAAAAGTTCTAGCATTGCAAAATCGATCGATGCTTTTATAAACGATCCCGGCGCACGCGATTTCGCAGTATATAGAATACTCACATGGAATATGTCCGGACTTCACCTGCGCGGATCTATAACACTAGTGAGTTCACGATCGTTCAAAGAAATGGAAGTGTCACAGATGATAACTTTCAAAAGTCTAGAAGACCGACATTTTCAGAGGACTGAAGTTGAGGCTGTTGCTATTAGTCAGAAGGCGGTAACGCTAAAAGCTACAGATCAAAACACGTTTGAATTAATTGCTGACGGGTGCGTCTTCTTTGAAGGAAATGCCGTGGAATCCAACACAAAAAGCAGAAACTTTGGGCTAGAAAGTCCGGACACTTACGCCTCTGTCAGTTCTAACTAAGCCCCTTTAGGCATCCCAGAGAAAAACGCCGTCCCGCCGCTAATGATGATCGGCATTACAGCGGTCGGAGTGACCCAACCATTAGTAAGCATTTTCACTGGCACAATCTGAGCGTTAACCATCACATTCGCCTGCACACCGGACGATCGCCCTACGAACTCAGCAGGCATGATCGGTTTATCACACTGGCACCTGTTGCGCTCGGCTAGTTCACTGCGTATTTTTGCCTGTCTGAGGCTAAGATTACGATACACGTCACCCATAAGAAACCATGTCCCAAAATAGAAACGACTTAGAAGTTGGTTACATTCTAATTGCGATTGCCTCATTTTTTGTTTTTGCTTACGTCTTCTCTGATGGAAATGTCACGCCTGATTACATCATCAGACGGTTATTCGGTTGGGAATAATAAAGAGCTGAAGTAGGGACATTTCAGCGAATGCGATCGTATGTTCACGAAGGTTCCTGCGATCGCATTAAAAAATTATGACAATAAAACTTCTCCCTCTCATCCTCATTTACGACACGCTAAAGGTCCGAATCACCAAATTCAAAGGTGACGAACAGCAACGTAAAATGGTGTCGTTTGAAGCCACCGGACCTGTAAAATATTCAATCAATGGAACGCCGATCGACTCTGGTATTCAATACGAAGAGCACCGCATCTGGACGTTTGAAGCGGTCGGGTTGACCCGTGAAGAGAAGCAGATGCTTGAACTAATCTCACTCGCACAGGGAAGGGCTAGGCGTCTTTGGGCGAGTCCTGCCAATAACTACGCGGTACGCCTGCATGATTGGATTACGCCGTATACTGACATCGGCACCACTCGAACCCGTGCGATCGCTCTTGATGGTTTGACTCCGGGTGTGGTAAGTCCGATCGGTGTGACGGCTGGGCTGTCTTATCCGTCACAGTGGGATGTCCGTTTTGAAGGTGTGCCAGAAATTGAAAACGCACGGACTAACGGCACGTCATACAATGCAAAAATCATCCTCAAAGAATTAAAGCGGGTTTTACCGTAGTCAGTCATACTTTAACTAGTAAACCATTTGAGAAACATCATGCAAATTACAGAAAAAAACTGGAACTGGAGCGACAATGAGGGCAACCATCTTGGAGGGCAATCTATTGGGGAAAGCTACACGATCGCGTGGCAGAGAGGCCCACTTAAAGAGTCCGGGCGCAATGGAGCTTTTTTGCTTGAAGTATTACAGTCTCTAATGGAAGCGTCCGTATCATGGAGAGGCCCTGGCTTAGCAAAGGCAGAGCTAACGACAGGACCAACTGCGGTGACTGGCCTCGGCTTCACAATCTACTTCTCTGCGCAAAAAGAGGAAAGGATTTTAGTTTTAGCCAGCGCTTTAATTTCATGTATTGAACAGATTTCCTATTTTCAGAAACAACCTAGATTTGCCTGTAAAGAAAACGAAATTGCGATCGGCAATTTGATTGCAGCAACAAGGGCGCTTCCTGACCTTTACACGATGACAGATCATCTGGCCTTATCCATTCAGGCACTTGTCTCTAGGCGCGATCGTCGTGACAATGCCGGGACTTTAGGGACTCATTTACCAGATCTCCAGAAATCATAAAGCTTAAAAGGTTCTACCATGATCGATTTGCCGTTGCCAGTGGAGGCATTCTTTCAAACGATGCCAGTGCTCACTATTGAAGTATCTACCAAAAAAAAGGAGTGCGATTGCCTTTATCTTTTGCTTGCTAACTCAGTATTAGAAGAGCTAGAACGGCTAAAAGATCAGCCCTCACCCTATGACCTAAACTCTATTTTTCTAGAGGTTCTACCCGCTATTCAAGCGCTTTCCAGCATGGAAGAATTCAACGGGCGATCGTTCTTAGCGATCGACACGGCAAGGGCACACGCGAACAATGGCGACGGCAAAGAATGCTTCTGGAACATCCTAGAGGCAAGGTATTGGGCGCAGCTAGCGATCGGTGTTGAGGGCTTGCCTACTTCTGAGATACCGAGTATTCCACCTGGTAGGGTTGACCCGCTAACCTAAGCGTAACTTGAGGTTCGATGTTGAGCATTACGATAGATCCAACCGCCCCTGTTGCTGCTCCATCTGCCACTAGAAACACGGTTTGAAATTGAAGACTTCCACCTACAGGCGTCCATGTAATGGTTTGCAATGGAATCATCGCGGTCTTTGTTGCGTTGTCGTAAATACTTGGACCCGTGAATGCAACGTATTTGCGGGAATAACCATTAGTACCGATCGGTAATTCAGCAGCAAAGAAAGCGGCGGCGGTTGATGTTTCTGTTAACGTGGACGAATCAGCTAGGCAAAAGAAATACTTGGTAGGATTAGGGGCAACAGCACCCAACATCATGACGCTTATTTGTCTCTGGGACCACGAGCTATGAAACGGCATATGGATATTGATAACAGCCCTTTATTATTCCCCTTCATTGCGACAGGTCTAAAATAAACCAGCTAAGGGAATAAATACTATACTAAGGCTTAAATCAATTGTGCTTTGATGCAAAAAGCCAAGGCAAGCCTCTCAGAATTCACCTCACTGCATAGAATCTAAAATGACTAAAGTCTGGGAATTTGATAAGAATTTAGACACTGCCAAAAGCTACCAAGGCTTTGCACTTTATCGTGACCTAGGACCAAAGCGATCGATCGATGCGGCCTGTGGGTTGTATCTGAATAAAACGGTCAAACTACGCTGTGCAAGCGGGCACTTTAAGACATGGAGTAAGGCAGGGAATTGGCTCAATCGAGCGTTGGCATTTGACGCAGAAATCGATCGCCGTCGTCTCGAGGATTTGTCGATTGAGGGTCAGATTAAGCATGAGCAACGTCTAGAGGAAGTTCGATCGGTTGCTGAAGCGATCGCACTGGCTAGGCTTCAGACCTCCCTGCGATCGGCTTTACTCGTTCGGGATACCATCTCTGCGCTTCAAGATGAATGTAAAACTGGCAATCGCTTTGTCATGAATGACGCTCAATCGTCGCGGTTGCTATTGCTAGTGTCTATACAAAACAAAGACGCCGCAACCATTGAGGCAACCTTGAAGCTCGCTGATGAAGCGCTAGGTATTCAGTTGCTGCAAGATAAGATGAGTGGGGGTGTTTAGGGAAGGCTTCCAACTTTCTCGGCAACGCCACCTGTTAGCTTCTCCCATCGATCGCAGATTAAAGAGCAATAATGATTTGACAATTCAAAGCCAATTAGATTCCGATCGCACTGTTCCGCTGCGATTAAATCAGATCCGGAGCCTAGAAATGGTGAATAAATCAAATCATCTTTCTTACACGAACTCAGGTAAGCTCTTGCCATCATTGCGATCGGTTTAGGCGTCGCATGGCCCCATCGGTCTTCACCCGTGACGCGAGGAAAGCTCCAAACATCTGCCATGTTGTCGTGAGTGTTGTTGAAGTATGCGCGGGTCAAGTACCATTCGCGTTTGATATCCTCATATTCGCGTTTGATATCCTCATATTCGCGTTTAAATGCTTTTTCTTGCGCTGCTTGTTGGAGTTTTTTATAATGCGGTTCAGTTGGAAACATCCACTGAGATTTTCCAAAATAATGAGACGCTAACCCGCCGCCTTTATCTCCAACACCAAGTATCTTGTGAATATTTGAACTTGTCCATTTCATTATTTCCTTCTGTTCTTGTAACCATTCAAGAATTCCTATCCAGCCATCAAAAAACATATCTGCATTGTTATTGAAACCCTGTTCACCCCTCATAAAAAACAAGCATCGCTCTGATGCCGTAGGAAACATTCTGTGCTGATCAGATAGCATTCCTTGCCCGGATCCCTTATCCCAAACAATTTCATTCCTAAGTGTCAAACGTTCACTGTTTTTCAATCCGCCAACATACCAAAGTCGCCATAAGTCCTCAGCATTACCCCAGATGTAAACGGATCCATTATCGTCAAGATATTTACGCCCCTCGTTCCACCAAAGCATTTGAAAAGCATCAAGCTTGTCTGCGTATAAATTGTCATTCATCACGCCATCCTTTTCCTTTCCCATCCCATAAGGAGGATCAGCATGGATAAGCTGAGCAGTACGATCGCCAAACAAAGATCGGACATTTTCCTCTATCGTGCAATCACCACAAGCGATGTAATGCCGCCCCAGCTTCCAAATCTCACCGAGCTTCACCCGTGGAATATATTCAGGGTCTTCCGATGGCTCAAAATCATCCTCTTCAACTTGCGGCGCGATTGATTCTTTGTACTGTTCAGAAGGCAGTCCGCTGGGGTCTCCTTCATTAAAATTTCCCGCATCATCCCAGCCCATTTCACTTGAATTAATCAGTTCCGATAATTCAGATTCCTGATAGGGCAATCCCATCATCAAGTCTTCAATGTCCTGATTCTCGCTCAGCTCTGCTAGCAATGCTGACAACTGAACTTTATCAGCGGTTGCTCTAGTCTCATCCATAACGATCGTGACTTTCTTGGCTTGGTCATCGGTCAAACCATGCAGGACGATCGCATAGACATCATCATCAGGTTTAAAGGTACGATGCCGCCCCTCACCGTCTAGAATCTGATACTCTCCCTCAATCTCAGGATGCGGTCTACAAACGACATCCTGAATCTGGCTAAATTCCCCAATTGATTCACCGATCGCCTGCTGTAGACGGTCTGGTTTATTAGCGTAGGGGTTCCATGGGTTCGGGTGCAGTTGCCGAGCTTTGAGTAATACCGATCGATCGATCTTCCTAGTCATTGAAACCTCAGTAATAATCCCAATAGTAGCCTTTTCAGCTTCATAATTAATAATACATTGAATATCAATAGCCATTCGGGATTAATAGCAACAAATGGGAACAAAGAAGCGATCGTTTTTGGGGGACATGGCCACGTCAAAATATGGGATAGAAGGCGTAACTGTCCCTACTCCAAAAGATCTAACGACGACTATCTCCCTAGCTCAGTTTGTGCGCGACTCATGGCATGTTTTGGAGTCATCCACAGCGCTTAATTGGAATTGGCACATTGACGCGGTGTGCCTTCACGCAGAAGCGATTTTTAAGGACTGGCATGATAAAAAGCGCGGGTTAATTCCTCAGCAACGAATGCAAAACCTGCTGATAAATATCCCGCCCGGATCGATGAAATCAAGAATCATTTCGGTGTGCCTTCCAGCGTGGGCGTGGCTCTACGATCCAAGTTGGAAGGCATATTTCATCGCAGCTAACCCGACCGTCGCCACACGCGATTCAATGTATTGCAAAGAAATTATTGCCTCCGACTGGTATCAAAACACTTTTAAACCAACGTGGCATCTCAGCAAAACTCACAATAATCAAAAGAGTTTTGCCAACACTCAGGGCGGGTTTCGTAAAGCGTTTGGGTTTTTTGCCAAGATTACAGGCGATCGATCGGACTGTCTAGTCTGTGACGATCCGCATGATGCTAACGAAGTCAGTAGCACAGTGAAGCGCTTAGCGGTCCTGAGTCGATGGGACACAACCATCTATAACCGTGTTAATGATTTGAGAATATCAGTGCGTCTAATCATCATGCAACGCCTTCATGAAGATGATTTAGCGGGCCATGTCTTCAGTTCTGGAGCATGGAAGCAGTTGATAATTGAGCAGGAATTCACCACGCCCCAACAGCCCAGCCCGATCGGTTGGACTGACCCACGGACAAAGCCCGGTGAGCTGATGTTTCCCGAGCGCTTCCCACTGCCTGTTTTAGTGGATGAGAAATCACGACTTGGAAGTTATGGGTATTCTGGGCAGCATCAGCAACGACCTTCACCGGATGGCGGCGGGATGTTTAAGATTGAAAATTGGAGGATTTACATCCCTGGTAGCGAGAAGTTTGGACGCACTATTTTATCTATGGATGCGGCATTTAAGGGCGGCGCTAAAAATGACTATGTTGTGATCGCTGCGGTTCGTCAGCAGCTTGATTGTGTTCCTCCATCAATCACTCATGACGGGGTGTTTAGGCGTCATCGCTATTATGTGCCACATCTAATGAGGCTCAAAGCTGACATAATCCAATCTCAAGCAGCTCTTAGACAAATGGCGGGAAGGTTCCCCTTTGCAGACAAAAAACTAATTGAAGACAAGGCGAACGGGTCGGCCATTGTCCAACAGATGAGCTTAGAAATGCGAGGAATAGAGCCAATCGATCCGGGAAATGACAGCAAAACATCTAGAGCGCAAGCGATTAGTCCAGTACAAGAGCGCGGAGACATTTGCTTGCCTGTGTCCGATTGGGCGATCGCTCAATTGGTGGCTATGGGCGTGACTTCCTGCACACTCGGGGAATATTGGGCACATCACAAGCCATCGCACACGTCAACAGCGGAGCACGCCCCTGTAGCGGATTGGGTGAAAGATTTTATAGACGAGGCTGCAAGATTCCCCAACAGCGCACACGATGATCAAGTAGATGCTCTGACTCAGGCTGTCCTATGGTATGAGGCTAATCAGTCTACGATCGCGGCACCTGCGTCCGTTGCTTGGGCGTAAGGGAAAAGACTAGAACGTAGATGGGGTAACGATCGTAGAATTAGTTTTGCTTTAAGTCTTGACTAATTTAGTCAAGACTGTTATCTTAAGTGTATCGAAGAAATTAATCGCAAGGCAAAAATGAACACCACTAAAAAAGTCCTTTCTTATCCTCGCTACATTTCCTACGCTACCGAAGAAGAGTACAACAACGCATCTAAGAAAATCGCTGTTGTTTACGAAGATGGCACAGTCTCTTACCTTGGCACTTTGAACCAAGCTGAAGCTAAGTGGTTCTACGATCTCGGGATGGCTGACTTGCTCAAGTATTCGATCAATGAGTGCGGCTCTGGCATGGCCGCTGAGTTGCTGGGATTCTTGGAAGATACTTACCCTGAGTTTATCGAAGAGCTTGAAAATAACTAGCCTAGACGCCTTTCATTGTTGAGAGGTTTTTTTGTGCCTGAGGACCTGCGCAATCGCCCTTCTACAAATTAGTTCTGCTTAAAGTGTTGACTAAATTAGTCAACGGGTGTTATCTTAAATACATCGAGAAACCAACAAGGAGCTAACCGCCATGACCACTCAAACCGTTTCTAACCCAGCCGTCGCAATCATCGTCGAACTAGAAATTGCTTTAAACGTAGCGATCGCAGAATTCGGCGGCAACTGCTCGATTGCCCTTAAATCTATCGGCTACGGGGAATGTTTCACGGTAGAAGTCAGCTATGACGAGATTAACCTTGGACACGCTCACACCTGGTTACAAGTGGCCTGCAAGATGATCGCAGGAAACCCCGCACAGTATTATTTCGCTGATGTGGAAGTCATTGAGTCAATGGTCGATCGGGATCTCCAAACTTTGACGGCTAAACTGATTTATTAAATTAGCTTGCTTTGACTGTTGACTAAATTAGTCAACAGTCTTATGATGGAAGAACAGAAAACAAGTCACAAGGAGCTAACCGTCATGACAGATTTTACATACACAGAACAAAACGGATTTATCACAATCGCACCTGAAAACGATCAGGCAATTGCAGCCTGGAACATTTTTGCAGATTTCACGGACGGATCGGGGAAATTCTTTAAATCTGACCTAAAAAACCTGAAGGCGCAATTAAAAGCGAAAGGCTACTCAGTCAAGAAAGCTAAAGCCTCAAAAATCAACCAAGACGACAGCGCTTTACTTCTTGCCTTATTAAATTAGTTTGCTAGCTGAATCTTCATCTAAAAAACACAGAATCCCACAAAAAATCAAACCATGCGTGAAGACAAAAAGAAAATTTCGTTTAAATGGTCTGCTCAGATCATTGACGCTTTGGAGCGTTGTTTCAAAGAAGATCGCAAAAAGCCAACTTACGCAGGGGTTTGGTCTATGTCTGACACTATTAGACGAATCATGCAGTTGCCCTACGTTCCCTATAAATTCACTGATGGGTCTATTGATAAGCCGACATCAATCGTTCGGTTCACAGCCGCAGAAATAGCGAAGCTAACCCCTAAAAGAAAAGGAGAACTAGAAAGCCATTGGGGGAGGCGAATGATCGTCTCAGGGTTGATTAGTGAAGGCTATCTAAAGGCGGATCCAGTCAAAGTTAAATCAGCTCAACAGCCTATTGACAACAAAATCTCTATGCTCTAAAATAGAAAACAAGCGGTTTGAAAGTATTCAGCAATCGAACCGCTTTAATCACTTCGCTAAGGTAATAGCAAAATGTCTGACTTGAATGTACAGAATATCGGAACCGATCGCAACGTCTCGCTGGTGGTAGATTCCCGGCTAATCTCGGAAGTTTTGGGTGTCGATCATGGCCCATGGATGAATAATGTGGTCAAAAAGTATCAAGCCGAAATAGAGGAAGACTTTGGAAAGGTCTATTTTCAAAATGGACCTTCACAGAAAGGGCAGATGCAAGGCTACGCCCTCCTCACTGAAGATCAGGCGACCTGTTTAATGACCTATTCCAAAAATACGGAGCAAGTCAGGGCCGCAAAAAGGAACCTAGTTAAGGCATTCTCTAAAGCTAAAGATTTGCTACTCCAAGGTGCCAGAGTTGAACCCGTACCGTTAAAACTAGCACCGCCGATTGAGCGCATTGCATCTCTAAAGGCGTCTCTTGAATTTTTTGGCATTGACGCAGAGAACCCACGATTTAAGCAAGGGTTGCAGGATTTAACCTTAGACGTGTTAGGCGTGTCGAATCGTCATGCGCTGCCTGGAAATACCGAACAATGGTGCGGTGTCGCAGAACGTTCTGAGCAGTTGGGCATTGCGCCTCTGTTAGTCACGAAATACCGATCGAAGCTTGGGAAAGCGATTAAGCCGTTAGTTCCATCGTCCGATCGCCGGGAAGAAAGACGGCTATGCAACGGAACTTTACGCTTAATCAATTTGTATCGAGTCTCTGACGCTTTGGATTCTGCCATTCAAGAATATTTCAGTACTGGGGAAGGTGCGACATGAGTGCCCCTCGTTTGTGGCGAAACCGATCGCGTCCGACACAGCTAAGGCTCCCTATCGACTATCTGAGGATTGCTAAAGGGTGGCTAGCTCTAGTAGACGCAAAAGACCCAGAAGCTTTAGAACTAGTTGAAAGGCGAATGCTCGATAAACCTTAAACAAAAAACAGGAAAAGGAATCATGACTAGAAACACGCAACTACCGCCCAACACCCTGCTTCACACTTTTGGGGTCTACAACGCGATCGTAGAGGCTTCAGACGGCACACTCATCCATTGGAATAACACGCTAGGGTTCTCCGACCGTGGCGACGAAGACACAACCCCATTCGCAAGCATTGAGGGAATGGCCAATATCAGAGCAGCGGCTGATGCTTTTGTGAACGCTCAGTCGGCCTGACGAATAAGCCTTCCCTGTAGAAAGAAAAGATACACCACAAAGAAGCCCGATCGACAATTCGATCGAGCTTCCTTTTTTGTGACCCTCTAGATCTTGGGCTGCAACATTGTCAGCAGGATTCAAAAAACCGATCCGCCTAATCACCCGGAATCACCACGCTCCTACCGTATTTACCGTTTTCAAGAGAATGTAGTTTGGGCTTCTTTTGGAAAATGCTGTATCCAATGGCAACATCCAGCATACAGGTTTGGATACAGGGTCTTTCTCAGTCTCTATCTCTCAAAACCCTTGTTATATATAGGTTCTATATAATATATATATTTTATAATCCTTATTTACTAACAGTTATCCTCTTTATCCTCACCCCCTACCTCCAATTTACCGCTATTCAAAAGATTAAAAAGGCTATTAGACCCCCAACAAGAGGGGATATTTGGGAGCTTTATTCTAAAGGTGATGATAATGTTGATAATGACTCAATTAGGCTATTTGAACTCAGACTAGGCAAGCGTTTCAGCTAATCACAGGGCTGTATCGGATTGTTGCCATTGGATACAGGGTGTATCAAATCTGCTCATTAAAAAGCCGATCGCATTTCCACGATCGGCTTATAGTCTATGGGAATTCCCATAGTTTAGAGTTCGCAGGCAAAGCGGTAAGATTCCCACCCTCGATAGTTGGCATAGCGTCCACTGTGAGCGCAACAGGCTTGATGCTCAAATGGGGACCAATGGCCTGAGACCATTAGGCGATCGTGTAATGCGATGTCTCTGGCAAGGTCTGGAGCATCGCTGATGAAATTCCCATAGCTACCACGGGCACACGCAGCCACTGATGACTTAAGGCGGTCTTTCGGTGGCAAATTGGCAGCGTTTAGCGGGATATGCCAGGTACCAAGGCTAAGGCGTTTAGGTTCAGATGAGTTCATTAGCGCCTGCATTTCGCAAGCAAAGGCCCGAAACTCAGGCTGAGTATCAGGCGCGGTTCTTAAAACAAAAAAGTTATCCCACTCAGTACCAGAAACAATCACGGGGACCATCATCCAAGGCTCTAGAAGCCGATTCGCGTTTTGCTTAGCTATCCCTAGATCGGCTAATCGTTGCGCCCCTAACACGGCTTCATCGCGCACTTGGAGCCATTGACATGTAGCTCGGCGGCGATCGTTGTCATTTAAATCGTCAATGCCTACCATCCCTTTTGCGTGGGTAGTCCACTGAGGGATAAAGGGATTTTTTTGTACTTGCTCAATCAACTTAGCGATCGGCATTGCCCTCGAACTCGCCGCATTTTTAGAGAGCATTCTGTGAGTATTTAGCTCGGCTAGTAGGCACTTCGGGAAATTGCCCAGCAGGAAGGTAGTTAGGCGATCGCCCGTGCTGTCGTTAATGGAATCTGCCAATATCGAGACGTCTGGGATCATGGGTTTAATTTGATTTGTTTTTTAAGGTTGAGGATTAGATTGAAGATTGCAAACTTCACTCTATAATATACGGGTATCAACAATGTGCTTGCCAAAAGTCAAATGAGAAAAGATGTTTGCATGTCTGAAGTTGAGTCTAAAAACATTTTTTCTAACGCTTCCCCTGATGCTCCTACAGTCACTCATCCCAATGGTGCGAGTGAATCTAAAACGGATCTACGTTTCGATCTGATACCTGCTGAAGAGTTAGCTATAATCGCTAAAATCTTGAATGATGGTGCTATTAAATACGGTGAATTTAACTGGGAAGGTATTAGCACAAAGTCACATCTCAATCACGCCATACAGCATCTGTTTGCGTATTTATCAGGCGATCGCAGCGATGATCATTTAGGTCATGCTGCGACTAGATGTATGTTTGCAATGTGGACTGATAAACACCTCTAGCATAATTCAATCTCTAGCGATCGTTCTAAGGCATGAGGATTTAGGCCATAGATCTCAGCAAGACAAGTGACAAAATCATCGTACTCATCACGACATTCTAAATCCTCATGCGTGGGGACAATAATTCGAGCTTTACCATCCCGGACCCAATAGCTGGCTTTTTTTGAATCATTAGGTTGGGGCTTAAACCTTCCATCTTTAGCGTCAAGAGTCCAATAGTGAGCTTTTTCTGAATCCTCACTCCATCCCCAACGTTCCAATAACGATCGGGCTTGCGTCCATGTAAAAGATTCCATAGCAATCCTGCTAATACATATTTGTCTATATATTAGCATTAAGCCTAATTGCTAGGCAGTCCACATCTTGGACTAAAACGGTGTTTCGACTAGCTGATGCATGAAGTGTCGAGATTCAGTAACCATGCCTTCGGGGTCAGACCAAACCACGTCACGCATTTCGGGGAAACTTTCTGGAGTTCCTTGGACAATCCCGATCGTCCCTTCAATAAAACAGGGATCATCAGTGATCAGCGTCACTGTAGTGCCCTCTGCAAACTCTTCCAAAACACATTCAAAAGTAAATACTTCATCTTCTTCTACCGCTTCAATTTCGACCTCAGGCTCAACAGGTATTTTGCTGACAAAACTATATTCCTTGCCGTCTTTGGTTGCGTGGCCTAGTACTACCAATTGATCTAAGGCAATTTCGAGATCGCGTGAAGGGATTTTCTTGCGTTGCCACGATCGAGAGAGTTTATAAGCGGTGATTGATTCGCCCTTCGATTGAAGGTACTGGTAGCAACTGAGTTGTAGCCCTGCAAGGTTCAATTCGATCGGGGTGTATTCAGATTGAATCAATCGGAACTGACCA
>ENA-OFCX01000697-OFCX01000697.1-metagenomes-genome-assembly--contig:-NODE-697-length-16237-cov-3.049005_pt1 | contig 16237 bp, 14 predicted proteins | sample MGYA00153384_OFCX01 | MGnify analysis MGYA00153384
ATGCCTGATTTGCCCAGTTCAAACCATTTGCCTGGGTTTTGCGCAGGGTACGCCTGAAAAGTATCCGGTCAAAACAAAAAAACTCAAACGAAGCATTGAACATTTGAGCCTGTTGTGGGCGCAAAAGCCTGACGGCTCGGTGTGGCTGGAGCGCAGGCCTGAATCCGGCATTTGGGGCGGACTTTATTGTTTGCCAGTTTTTGAAAACCAAGAGGCGTTGATGGCATTTTTGCCAGCACGCAATCGCGCCAGAACACAGCTTTTACCCACCTTCAAACACGTGTTGACGCACAAAGACATGCATTTGAGTCCGCTCATTGCCGGGTTTTCTGAGCATCAAAAAATGCCCGCTGCGGATTTGCGTGTGGCTGGCGGTTGGTTTTTACCCGGGGCTTTAGCGGCTCTGGGCTTGCCAGCACCTATTCGCAAGTTGCTTGAAAACGAACCCGCGTAATAGAAATCGGCAAGCTGGCTACTTGGCAGCGTCTAATTCACGGTGACGTTTGAGGGTTTGCCAGCGCTGCCCAAAGCTAAGCGCCAAGGCTTCAACCAAATAAACCGATCGGTGTTGACCACCCGTGCAACCAATCGCCACAGTGACATAACTTCGATGGTCACGCACCAAGGCTTGCAGCCAGTGGGTAATGAACTTTTCAATGTCTCGAAACATGTCGTCCACTTCTGAGTGCGAACGAAGGTAGTTGGCCACGGCCTCATCTTTACCCGTCAGCTCACGCAGACCGGATTCATAGTGCGGGTTGGGCAACATGCGCACATCAAAAACATAGTCAGCATCCAGCGGTATGCCGCGCTTGAAAGCAAAAGACTGAAACACCAGAGTCAGTTGCATGACGGGCGCTGAAATCAGTGATTTCACATAGCCCTGCAACTGCGACGAGCGGATCATGCTGGTGTCCAGCACGTGGGACTGTTCGCGTATGTCCCCAAGCAGTTCGCGCTCCAGCTCAATCGCATCAACCAGCGCGCGGTGCTGGTCTGATGCGTCCATGCGCGACAGCGGGTGCAAGCGCCGGGTTTCAGAGAATCGCCTGACAAGCGTTTCGGTGCTGGCATCTAAAAACAGCGATTGCATCGCCACGCCCCGTGCACGCAATTGTTCAAGTTGCTTGGGCACCAAGGGCAGTGATGTTGCGCTGCGTACGTCCATCGCAATGGCGACTTTGCTGGCACCGTGCTGGCGCTCCAGTGCGACAAAGGAGCTCAAGAGCTCAGGCGGCAAGTTGTCAACACAGTAGTAACCTGCGTCTTCCAGCGCATGCAGAGCCACTGACTTGCCAGAGCCCGACATGCCGGTGATCAAGACCATTTCGAGCTTGCCTGACTTCACGGTGTTCATTGCCCCAGCATTTCCTTGGCATGCGCCAGCGTGGTGTTTGACAATTTCTCGCCACCCAGCATGCGTGCGATCTCGGCGACACGCGCTTCCCCTGTTACGGGTTCAACTGTGCTGAAAGTTTTGCCTTTGTCCGTTTGCTTGGCCACGACCAGATGCTGGTCAGAACACGCCGCCACCTGCGGCAAGTGCGTCACCGCCATCACTTGGCGGTCTTTGCCCAGCTGCTTCATCAGACGACCCACGGTTTCTGCCACCGCGCCGCCCACGCCAGAATCAACCTCGTCAAATATCAGCGTTTGCGCTTCGCCGAGTTGGCTGGTCGTCACAGCAATGGCCAGCGCAATGCGCGACAGCTCACCACCTGAAGCGACCTTACCCACCGGGCGTGGCGTGGTGCCACTGTGGCCTGCTACCAAAAACTCTGCTTGCTCCAGCCCATATTGCGCAGGCTGCTCCAGCATGTTCAGTGCCACCGCAAATTGGCCACCTTGCATGCCCAAGCCTTGCATGGCATGCGTGATGGCTTTGGCCAAAGCAGGGGCGGCTTTTGTTCTGAGCTTTGTGACGACTTTGGCTTCTTCAAGAAACTTTGCATTCGCTTGCTTTTCAAGGCGCTCCAATTGCGCCAGGTCAGCGGCTTCGTCCAGCTTTTTCAGTTCTTCTCGCCAACCCGCCAATAGCTCGGGCAAGTCTGCTGGCTGGCGCTTGTAGCGCCTGGCCAGGCTGACCCACAGACCCAGGCGGGCATCCAGTTCGTTCAAGCGCTGAGGCTCCAGCTCGGCGCCTCTGGCATAGCTGTTCAGGGAATGCACCGCATCTTCAGTTTGCGCCAACGCACTGCCCAGAACTTCGGTCAGCGCATTGAACTGCGGTTCAATGTGCGACTGGCTTTGCAGTGCATTCAGGGCACGGCTAAGCAAGCTGTTGGCATTGTGTTCAGACTCTGCAAGCGCATCCAGCGCAGTTTGTACAGCGTCACGCAGGGTTTGCGCATTCGACAGTCGGCCGTGCTGTGTGTTCAGTTCGTCCCACTCGTCTGGATTGGGCGCAAGCTTGTCCAACTCGCCAATCTGCCAGGCCAGGCGCTCGCGTTCACGTTGCAGGTTGTCTTGCGCGCTGCGTGCCTCCAGCAAGGTTTTTTGAGCTTGCCGCCAAGCCTGCCAAGAGTTCATCAATTCTTTGGTAGACACATCTGCATAAGAGTCGAGCAGGCCACGCACAGCATCAGGCCGCGTCAAGCTTTGCCAGGCGTGCTGGCCATGAATGTCCACCAGTTTGTCGGCAATTTCTTTGAGCTGTGATGCGGTAGCTGCACTGCCATTGATCCATGCGCGGCTCTTGCCTTGGGTATCGACCGTGCGCCGCAGCAGCAGGCTGTCGCTGCACGTGAATCCCGCTGTATCCAGCCAGTCTGCAAGCGCTGGCGGGCTGTCAAATTCAGCACTGATTTCGCATCGCTGTGCGCCTTCACGCACCACGCCCGCATCGGCTCGTGCGCCCAGCGCCAGTTGCAGCGCATCAATCAATATCGACTTGCCCGCACCTGTTTCGCCCGTCAGCACGGTAAAACCGGCGGCCAGATCCAGATCCAGCGTGTGGACGATAACAAAGTCACGCAGCGAGATGCTTTTCAGGCTCATACCGCGCCTTCATTCCAGTGCAGCTTTTTGCGCAGCGTGTCAAAGTAGCTCCAGCCCCTGGGGTGCAAAAAGCGCATTTGGTAGTCAGAGCGTTTAACGGTAATACGGTCGCCGTGCATCAGGCTGGCCAGGGACTGCATGTCAAAGTTGGCGCTGATATCGCGCCCGCTGACCACTTCCATCATCACTTCGGTCTGGTCCGACAGCACGATGGGCCTGTTAGAGAGCGTGTGCGGCGCAATGGGCGCCATCAGCCAGGCGGGAATCGAGGGGTGCATCAGTGGCCCGCCCACCGACAGCGTGTAGGCCGTAGAGCCTGTGGGCGTGGCCACAATCAACCCGTCAGCACGCTGGTTGGACAGAAACTGTCCATCAACCTCCACACGCAGCTCCACCATGCCCGAAGTGCCGCCACGGTTGACGACAACATCGTTCATGGCCAGCGCCTCAAATACCGTTTCGCCCTGACGCACCACGCGGGCGTGCATCAAGGGGCGGGCTTCTTGTTCGTATTGGCCCTGCAGAATGGGCAGCAAGGCCTGTGGGTAATCATCCAGCGGAATATCGGTGACAAAGCCCAGACGGCCTTGGTTGATACCAATCAAGGGTGTTCCATACTTGGCCAATTGGCGGCCAATGCCCAGCATGGTGCCGTCGCCGCCCACCACAATGCCCAGATCGCAGTGCTGGCCCAGGCCATCTACCGGCATGGACCGAAAACTATGCTGCAAGCCAGTGTGGGTGGCCGTTTCTTCTTCTAAAACCACCTCGCAGCCCTGCTGTTGCAGAAAACCTGCAATATCAAAAAGGATTTGGCGAGACTGCTCGGTGGCAGCACCAGAGGCAGAAGAAGACTGGTATTTGCCAACCAGCGCTACGTGGCGAAACTTGGACGTCATAACGGAAATTACATCATTAAAATCATCACATGCTCGATGAACGTTCCAAGTTGTTGTTGAAAGCGCTGGTCGAGCGCTATATCTCGGACGGCCAACCTGTAGGTTCGCGCACTTTGTCGCGCGCCTCTGGGCTGGAATTGTCGCCTGCGACAATCCGCAATGTCATGTCGGACCTGGAGGAAATGGGGCTTATCGTCAGCCCCCACACCTCTGCAGGGCGCATTCCCACGGCCCGTGGCTACCGCTTGTTTGTAGACACCATGCTCACGGTGCAAAGCGGCGGGCTGGTGGCCCCCGAGCTGGTTGCAGAACAACCACAGAAGGTGATTGCCAACGCGGCGCAGCTGCTGTCCAACATGTCGCAGTTTGTGGGCGTGGTCATGGCACCGCGCCGCAGTTCGGTGTTCAAACACATCGAATTCGTCAAACTCTCAGAGCGGCGCGTGCTGGTGATCATCGTCTCGCCCCAGGGCGATGTGCAAAACCGGGTGATATTTACAGACGCAGAGTTTTCTGCGTCGCAGCTTATTGAAGCCTCTAACTTCATCAACGCCAACTACGCGGGGCTGGATATTGAGCAAGTGCGCGAGCGCATCAAACAAGAGGTAGACCAGCTGCGCGGCGAAGTAGCCAACCTGATGCAGGCGGCGGTCAACGTCAGCGCAGAAGTGATGTCGCAAGCACCCCAAGAGCAAGTCATCATCTCTGGCGAGCGCAATTTGCTGGCCGTGAGTGATTTCTCCAGCGACATGGGCAACCTGCGCCGGGCCTTTGAGCTGTTTGAACAAAAAACCCAGATACTGCGCCTGCTGGACTTCTCCAGCAAAGCCGAAGGCGTGCGCATCTACATTGGCGGCGAAAGCCAGGTCGTACCTTTTGAGGAGCTGTCGGTGGTGAGCGCCCCGTACGAAGTCGACGGCCAGATTGTGGGCACCCTGGGCGTGATTGGCCCCACACGCATGCACTACGACAAGATGATTCAAATCGTGGACATAACGTCCAAGTTGGTCAGCAATGCGCTGAGCCACCACCGCTAGCCGTTACAATGCGAAGGTTTCCCTGGTCCTTACGGGCCTGGGAAGTCAGGTTGGGGCGTTAGCTCAGTTGGTTAGAGCAGAGGACTCATAATCCTTTGGTCGTCGGTTCAAGTCCGCCACGCCCTACCATTTTTTCTAATGGAAACAACAGATTAGGCTTGCTCTGTTGTGGCAAGGCTATTCGCCATAGCCCCTGAGGTAACAGTTTCGGTACATTGAGCCGAAGGCAACCTCATGGCAAGCATCATCAAGACCCCCTCTGGCACCTGGAAGGCAATCATCCGCAAGCGCGGCTTTCCCACCACTATCAAGACTTTCCGAGTCAAACGAGATGCCGACGACTGGGCTCGTACGACTGAGGATGAAATGGTGCGAGGCTTGTACATTCGTAGACAGTCCGCAGACCGCATGACGTTGGCCGAGGCGCTGGAGCGCTATGCGGCCGAAGTTACTCCAACCAAGAAGCATTACACCCAGCTCGGTGAGCGATCGCATCTTGCTGCCTTGACGAAGTTCTTTGGGGCGTACTCCATGAGTGCGGTGACGCCCGAGCTGGTGGCTAAATTCCGTGATCAGCGTTTGGCTGATGGCAAGGCTGCCAACACAGTGCGGCTTGACTTGGCGCTGTTAGGCCATTTGTACGCTGTGGCTATGCGTGAATGGGGCGTAGGGCTCGTCTACAACCCGGTGCGCTTGATTCGGAAGCCTACCCCTGGTGCTGCCCGAGACCGTCGCTTGGATGCTGGTGAAGAAGCGCGATTGTTTGCTGCAGTAGCTGCACACAGCAATCCGATGTTGAAGTGGATTGTGGAGTTGGCTATTGAGACCGGCATGCGCCGATCCGAAATAACTTCATTAAAGCTAGAGCACGTGGACATGGAGCGCCGTATCGTCAGACTGCTTGACACTAAAAATGGTGAGCCACGAACCGTACCTCTTAGTCGGCGGGCTACCGAGGTGATGCAGCAGGCTATTTCTCACCCTGTTCGCCCTGACGATACTCGTCTTATATTTTTCGGAGAGCCTGGCCGGGATGGCCAGAGAAGACCATGGCAGTACGATCGCGTTTGGCGCCAAATTTTGGCAAAGGAAGGGTTTCGTGATCTTCACTTTCACGACCTTCGCCATGAGGCTGTAAGTCGCCTAGTTGAGCAAGGTCTCAGCGATCAAGAGGTGTCTGCCATCAGCGGGCACAAGTCTATGCAGATGCTGAAGCGCTACACCCATTTGAGAGCAGAAGATTTGGTTGCAAAACTAGACCAGAGAAACGAATCGAATTTATTTGGCCGAGGAGAGCTCGGTATCGGTTGATGGGAAAATTTATAAAGATACTTGGCGTGAATAGCTGTTTAGAGATCGGTGTGAGGAGAGCAAGGGGTGGTGCCTCGTGAGTAAGCTCAAGCTTAGAACTGCGGAAAATACTGGATGTATGTACACTAGTGCGCTGAGCTGGTATAAGTTTTTGCTGTCCTTTGTAGGCTTCAACTTCCCATTCATGGGTCTGTCGTACCACGATTTTTTTTCAAAAGGCGCTGTATGACCTTTCGGTACATCGGATCAAAATCCAGGCTCGTTGAGCAAATCGCAGCTTACATAGGACCCGCCCAGAAAAAAGGATTCTTTGTAGATGCTTTTTGTGGTACTGGTGCTGTCGCAGAGGTCGCGGCTGGTTTAGGTTGGGATGTTCATATAAATGACAGCTTGCACTCTGCTGTAATTTCAGCGGGAGCACGCCTCATTAGTACAGAGCAAGGGGCATTTAAAAAGCTTGGTGGCTACGCCAAGGCCATTGCCAAGCTCAATGCTGTAAAACCCAAAAACGGCTTTATTTGGCGCGAGTACAGCCCTGCTTCGATGGACACCTGTGGTCTTGAACGGCGCTACTTCACCCAAGAGAACGCAGGGCGCATCGACGCTATGCGGGCTTTGATTGGTGAGTGGGCAGAGACTGGAGTCATTGATGAGGTGGAAGAGCGTCTGCTCATTGCGGACCTTTTTGGGGCGTTAAATCGGGTCGCAAACATTGCGGGAACATTTGGCTGCTTCCTTTCTAAGTGGACCAGTCAAGCTCAAGACAAGATCGCTATGCGTTGCCGCGAGCTCAAAGCCAGTGGTGTGCGTGTGGAAGCCACGGTGGGGGATGTTTTTGATGTGCCGAATACAGTGGATGACTTGGTGTATCTGGACCCCCCTTACACAAAGCGCCAATACGCAAGTTATTACCACATCCTTGAAACCGTAGCCCTAGGCGATGAGCCTGAGGTGGAGGGCGTTGCAGGGCTGCGTCCTTGGAAGGTTCTGGCTTCGGACTTTTGCTACAAGACCCGAGCACTCAAAACACTTTCGCGTTTGGTCAGTGGCTTGAAGGCCCAAAAAGTGCTGCTCTCTTACAGCAGTGAAGGGCACATCAGCATGCCGGACATGAAGGCCGAGCTCTCGAAGATCGGCAAGTCCACGATGCATCCGCTAGGGGCCATTGGCCGTTATCGCCCCAACAAGGTTGCCAGCAGCACAGCTTCTGATGTGAACGAGTTTTTGGTGGTGGTGGAGCGGCCCGTGGCTCAGCTTCCCAAGGCGCAACCTAAGACCGTCAAAGCGGCCAAACCCATCCTCGTGGAGAGCTATGCATGAGTGCACCGCGTCCCGTTGAAGTGGAGTACCTGTCCCCAGCAGAAGCGGCCCTCACGCGGGCTGTGGGTGGCGGACATGGGCCAGCGAATTTTGAGCTTCGTCTTCAAGTATTGGAGGCGGCATCAGCACGCTTTGGTGGATTCGACCTAGCGGCGTTTCATGAGGCGTTTGGAACTAAAAGTAAGCGCTCGGCAGCAGAGCTCTTGGAGCTTGCTGCCCCTGTGGCAAGTGCCATCGAGCGCTCACTGATTCATCCTGCATTGGCACTGAGTGCATTGGCACGCGAAGCTTTGCATGAGCAGGACCGAAAGAGTACTGGTGCGTATCACACGGACTTTCGATTGGCCACCCGGTTGGCACAGCTTGCAGCCCCAAAGCTCACCCACAAGAGCCGGGTGATTGATCCGGCAAGTGGTGCGGGAATTTTGCTTGCTGCACTGACCCATGCTGTGTGTGGAATGGATCGAGCCAAGACAGCGCATTGGCTGGCTCATGGCGTGTGTGCAGCTGACCTCTCGGCCAATTCGTTGCGTGCAGCACTGCTGGCGCTGGCCTCCTTTACCGACGATGTATCGGCTCTCAAAGCCATGCGTGCACGCTGGCACTGTGGCGATAGCTTGATGGCAGATCGCAAGGTCTGGACCGCAATGGCCCCTGATGGCTTTGATGCGGTGATTGGCAACCCTCCGTGGGAGAAGGTCAAGCTCTCACGGCATGAGTTCTTAAAGTCCTCAGGCACCAAGCGCCACTACGGGGCCCAGATTCATGGGCTCGATGAGGAGCGCTTCGCTCACCAGCGCGATGAGGTTACCAACTACTCTCGGCGCCTCTTGGCACGCTACCCAGATTTGGGTAACGGTGAGCCAGACCTCTACGTCGCCTTCACGGACCTCTTTTTTGAGCTGTGCAAAAGGCAGGGAGTTGTGGCTGCGCTGATCCCCGGTGGCCTCATTCGTTCGCAAGGCACTCAGGCCATGCGGCAAAAGATTTTTGACGCCAGCCAAAGCGTGTCGCTCTCGATCATCGACAACCGTGCACGGTTCTTTGCCATCGACACACGCTTTAAGTTTCTGGCTGTGGCCCTCACCAAAGCTGGCTCTGAAAAGATCAAGCGTGAGCCCATCACGCTCTTGCACGAACAGGGCACCCCCACGGGGTTAGAAACGACAGGAACGGCCACCATTGGACGTGCTGCGTTGGCGGCAGTTCGGGCCGATTTGAGCCTTCCAGAGGTCCGTAGCGTTGCCGAGTGGAAGCTCTTCTCAAAGATTGCAGAAGCCGGTATGTCGTGGGAAGCGCCTGGCTGTGGCTGGACTCCGAAGTTTTGTCGTGAAGTGGACATGACCAAGGAGCGCCCCAAGTTCCTGAGTCGCGCCACCCTAGGTGCTTTGCCGCTGGTGGAAGGGCGCATGGTGCAGGCACATCGCTTCGGTGTGAAAGGGCATGTGTCAGGCACCGGCCGCAGTGCCTTGTGGGAAGCCTTTCCCATCGGAGGATCTCGCCTCTCGCCTCAGTTTTGGATTCGCCCCAGCGACATGCCCCGTGCCAATCAGCACCGTGCAGATGTCCTGCGAGTGGGCTTTTGCGACATCGCAGGTCAAACCAATGAGCGTTCGCTCATGGCCTCGTTGATTCCGGCTGGGGTGGTCTGTGGCAACAAAGTGCCCACGATCCTGTTCCCCGAAGACCCCTCAGAAGAGCGGCTGCTGGTGTGGGTGTCCATCGTCAACAGCTTTGCTTTTGATTGGATGCTTCGGCGCGTGCTCACCACCACGGTGAACTACTTCCTGCTGCAAAGCGTGCCCATGCCAAAGCTGGCCAAAGAGGGCTTGCCGTGGAAGAAGCTGGTGAGCGCTGCGCGCGAGCTGCGCTCACTCGATGGCGCTGGGGCTACCCGTGAAACTTACGAGCGTATGGCGCAGCTTCGTGGGGAAATTGATGCCGAAGTGGCTGTGGCCTACGGGCTCGATTTAAAGGACATGGAGCTGGTGCTTCAAGACTTCCCGATTTTGGACCGGGGGCAAATGGGACTGCCTGGTGAAGCCAAGTCCACGATTACCCGAGACAGTGTTTTGGCCGCTACGGCAAAACGCACAGGAAGTCGGTCTACAGTTTGGTCGCGCCGTGCGGTGGAGGCACGTGCGTTGGGGGCTATTGCTTATGTGCCCTCAGAAATCGCCTTCGGAGGCGAAGAATTCGAAACAGAGGAGGCTAAAACTTATGGCTAACGGTGCTGGGCAGGTCGCCCGTATTCTTTACAAAGAAATCGTTGCAGGAGATCTTCGAAAGATCCACGCAGAGTCTAATGATGCTGACACCGGTGGAGGGGCGCGCGACTTTCGCTTTGGCTCTTATCCAAGTATTGCTGCGACGGTCATGCAGATGTTCCCGAATCCGATTGTCGAGAACCGTCGGCGAAACGGGGTAATAGTGCCCACTACGATCTACTCGGGTCATTTCCATTGGAGAGATCAGAGAGGAAATGTTTTAACTGCGGTCTCGTATTTTGAGCCCCCAACTGATGCTCGGCCAGCCGAAGGCAGGATTACACGCGTACATGAACAGCCGAGCCTTTCAACTGCGCTCATGCCAACACCTGCTTTTGGAAACCGTGTTTTTTTGCTTTTGATCCAATTATTGGATTCATCCGTCTGGCCGTTTTACGCTGAAGAACAAACTTTGCGCACCGCTGGCCTTTGGGACCCTCAGGTTGCCCACAGAATGCTTCAATGTATTGACTCCCAACGTAGGGCGGATCAAGCAGTTATTGGTTTCTTTGACTTTGTAAGTGGCGGAAGCTATTGCAATGGCCGCTAGATTTTCCGCCGAAAGCCTACGTGTTCTGAGTCTTCTTGCCCGCTCCAGAAATGTCTTGCTGACAGGAGCGCCTGGAACTGGTAAGTCAAAGCTGTTGTCAGAAGTGGCTTTGGCATTTGAATCTGTTTCAGGTGTGGCTTTGGCTAGTGATGTCCCCAGATTAAATCCTGTGAAAGGTATTCCAATCCCCCCGGCTGCTGGGCACGTTCAGGATATTCCCGCACCGACAAAAGTGGAGCGCAAGGTCTTTCGGACGGTTTTCCATCAAAACTCCAAGTACCGCGACTTCGTTTCGGGCATCACGCCTGCGGTCAATAAGGTGGAAGGCGCGTCCGACTTCACCATCGTGAAGGGCACGCTGTACCGTGCCAGTGAGCACGCAAAAAGTGCCAATGGAGCTGCGCTGTTGATCATCGATGAGATCAACCGAGGCCCTGCGGTGCAGGTGTTCGGTGGTGCCATCGTCGCCATCGAATCCGATAAGCGCCTCGCCCCCAATGGCGCCAAGCGTGCGGAGACTCAGTGCTTTGAAATGCTCGATCCCGCCACTGGCGATGTGGTCGAGTACGCGCTGCCCCATGACCTCTACATCCTGGCTGCAATGAACCAGGCCGATGCGTCGGTGGAGCCCTTGGATGTGGCCTTCTTGCGCCGTTGGGAGCCCCTGCGTTTGGAGCCCGATGAAGCAGCACTGAGGACCTTCTATGGGCTTGGTGCCAAGGGTGCTAACGCGTTGCCTGATGTGCCCGCCAACGTGGGCGATGCCTTGGAGGCCTCTGTTCGTGCATGGGTTGCAGTCAATGCCCAAATCGCTCTGGGGCGTGGCCCCGAGTTTCAGATCGGGCATGGCGTGCTGATGTCGGATGTGAAGCCCCAAACACTGGCACTTCCTGAGGCTTGGGGCACTCTGTGCGTGGGTTGGGCCAAGATGCGAGCACACGTGGAAGAGGTGTTCTTCGGGGACATCCGTGGCATTGCTGCTGTACTCAATGCACTTGATGGCCCAGCTTTTAATCCGTTCAAGCTCACCGAGACGACCTTTGCCGATGATCTGCGGTTTCGTCTTGAAGGCCCTACGAATTTTGCTGAGGACAATATCTACGCAGCACTGCGGGCATTTGCCAACCCTCGGGGGTAGCGCGTGGCGCACATCCGAACACGGCTGTCCCTCGTTGAATACGGTGTACCCGTTGACCTGAGTCGTGCGATTGCCGAGGCCATTGGGGTAGATCGCACGAAGGCCAACAGCCTCTTGGTGGAGGCTGGGAGTCGTGCTGCGTCGAGCCTTCGGCTCAACTACAACCCCATTAGTGTGGATGCCAAGGGCGCACGGGCCATTGACTTTGCGGGTCTCATTCGCTTGGCGCCTTCACTGGAACTGGAAGTTGCGCCCAAGTTTTTGGGACTTGATGACACCGACGCTGCGTGGCGCGAGGACTTCTTTTTTCTCTCCACGCTTTCGCGCCATGGACGGCTCTTGGCCTCTGAGCGTTTGTCAGCCTCAGGAGGCACACCACGGGACCTCTCCACGCTGGTGGCGCGCTCCATCATCAGCATGTACGAGGCCCGAAAGCGCCGCCCACTGCGCAGCTACCGGAGGGTGCGTGAGGCAGACTTTTTCATCGATGGGGAGCCCGATCCGGTGGACCTCATCTTTCCTTCTCCCGATGGCTTTGAGCAAGAGCTCATTCGCTTTGATCGCAGGAACGGTTGGAACGCGGACATCGTGGCAGCGGCCAAGGAGCTACTGCCTGAGGTGAGCGATCCATCGGCTGCGGGCTCCTTGGTGCGTCTGATCGAAGACCTCTCGCCTCAAAGCGCCCCTGCCAATCGTCGCAAACTTATCCCCGCACGACATAGAGCGTGGAAGCCACTACACGAGCTCTCCATTGATGTGCTTGGAGGCTTGGGCCTCAACTACAAGCAGGGTCAGACGCATGCACCGGGTTACTTGGTCGATACCTGGCGGGTGTGGGAAGACCTGTTGACGGTAGCCGCTCGATTGGGCTTCGGCCGCAATGCCGTGGTGCCTCAACGGGGCTACCCCTTGGGCGCCAAAACCAAGATCAGCACAGGGGCCGTGAGCAAGCTTTCGGTGTATCCGGACTGTGTGATTGAGTCCGATGGCACAAGGCCAAGGATGCTGCTGGATGCCAAGTACAAGGGCCACGTGCAGAAGGGACAGCTTCGCATCAGTGAGGCAGATATCTACGAGGCCTTGGCCTTCTCGAAAGCCACTGGATGCAGCTTGGTGGCACTGGCGTACCCCGCGCAACCAAGAGGCGTTCCGGAGCCTGTGGGCACCTGTACAGTCTTTGAAAAGGTTGTGGTCGATGCGGTTCAGATTGTGGGCATCCAGATAGATAGCCGATTTATTTCCAAGACGGGAGCGCTTAGGGCGTTCGCAGCCAATATGGCAGCAGGCTTGAGCACAGCCTTTGCTTAAATGGTGCTGATTTCCACAAAAAGCTGCGCGCTTTGCTCGTGCGTAGCTGTGAGTTGTGTGTAATGGGATGCGGTAAAGGCCGCTATAACGGCTTGAGTCCCAAATGGGATACCCTGCACCCTGGTTGCGCTTGGGCGTTGAAATGCAAGCAGTGCGAGGAAAAGCAGGCGGAAATACAGCGGGAAGCTTAGAGCTACCTTGCCAGCACGACATTCCCTGATACGCCCCACTTTGTCGGGCGGCAAGATATCTAAGGGATATGTAGCCCACAAAATATGTGGGCGGTACTGCTTGTAGTTCAAGTGACTACTTTGATGGAGCGTCCAAAGTCTGTAATGGGTGTCAGCGAGAGCTCGCAGCTTACGAGAGCTGTCGTTTAGGTTCTCTGGCACTCTTCCATCATTCCAGCCAGGTGTGTGCAGCGCACGTCTGGCTAGCTAGCAGATCAACGACTGCTATAGGCGGGGTTGTCACCGGCTTGCCAAATCTCAGTGGGTACAACCAGCCTACAGAAGACGGTTGAAGTTGCACTGCGGCTTTCCTCTTCTGGACTACCTCAGTTCGTACGACCAGAAGACCGGCCAGCCGTAACCGGGACAGGCGTTCAATTCAACCAAAATGCGCAGCATGATGCTAGGCGAGGCTATGCGGATACAGCCATCCAAAGCGATAGCTGTTGTTTGCCTTTGGTACTCAACTCGACTTTGTAATTGGCAATGATGTTCAGGCGCTCTAGTTCCCGACACGCACGCGCTAGGGCTTTCTTGAAATCTCGCACTCGCCCCCTGTACTGCATTTTTTCCTTGAGCCATTCCAGCAAATAGCGTTGTATGGGGTCACTCGACGTGGCCACAAGCAGCTGAAGAGATTTGGCCATGTCTTGCCCTCGGCCTATTTGCTTTCGTTTCTCCCAATCCAGAAGGGCATATTCATCGTTGCCAAACAGCACTGCCCAACGCGGATCCAGCGTGAAGTTATAGGTCTTTGTGGCTGAGTCATAGCCAAAGCTCTGAACAATGTGAAACGCATCTGTTTTCCCAACACTGTACTTCCTGGTGCCGTCCGAGCGCTTTGCTTCCGCAATGAGGGTTGCCTCGGTTAGCACCTTCATCCGCCTCATTAGCCATTTGTACTGACTCACATTTGTTTGCCTCCCTAGCGCACGAAGCAAAGCTGCGCGATTAACCGTGACCGGCAGGCCCAGCGGCTGGTTCTTGGCCTCAAAAAATAATTGCAACGTAATATCCGCATCAGCCTCATCGAGCTGCTCTCCCGAATAGCTTATGACTGCATCTGAGCGTGTAACAAGCAGCGTCTCAATGAACTGCTGCCGACGCCCTCTAGCGATGGGGGCAAAGAGTGAGGATCTTGCTATCTGATTCGGCATCGCCCTTTTAAAGTCACCCATGCCTCGCAGAAACAGCTCAGCAGGTTTACTAGCAACTTTTTTCTCAGCCTGAGCTTGCACCTCCTCAGTACGTTGCTTGAGCCACGCAATTGAATCAGACACGCGCAACTGCCGTTGCCGCACCTTGGCTTGCGATTCATCAAGGAGCTCGGACACCAGGAAGTTCCAAACTCAGATCAGTTCATTTGTTCAATAATTTCCGCGATTTTTGCGGTATCAAAATACACTCGCCGCCCGAATTTTTTACGAGCTGCATTCACTTGGCCTGCCCAACCCACATTAGTGCGCAGACTGATGCGAAGGCCATCGGGTGAACGATGAAGTTCTTGGGCCAAATGCACCAACGTCATCAAGGTGCCGTATTTGCTTGTGAGAGCTTGTTCTTTCGTCATGCTCTAGCTCCGAAAACAACCGAAACACATCGGGTATGAGCGAAGTTTGAGTAAACGGAACGATGCGCGGAAGTATGGCGCATATGGTGAATATGGTACGAAATTCACCTAAGCCATTGTTATTATTTGATTTTTATTTTCGATGTATTTTTACAACTTCATCCGAAATATGGGGAAATTGCATGCTCAACGGCACACGACCAGGCGCTTAGTGGTTTGTAGTTGTTAAGCGTGAGCATCACGAAGTCCCATCTCCAAGTGCAATGGAGACTGTGGCTGGCCGATTTAAACAAAACGCTAGACGCTCGAATTCAGTTCAGGTGATGAGGGCGCCTTGCTTTCCCTTGATTACGCGATTCCTAACTCAGGCATCTGCATAGCATCGCTCCGTCATCTGCATAGCGTCGCTCTTCATCTGCATAGCGTCGCTCTTCATCTGCATAGCGTCGCGCTTTATCCGCATAGCATCGCGCAGGTGATTTACAAGGTGTTGTCGCCATTGGATTTTTTGGCTCTTTTTTGCCCTTTACCTTCTTATTACCTTCTTTTTACCTAGCGTGACCTGTGGATAGACAGTTATGCATGGGCTTTATCGAGCAACTGCTGGGTGCAGGCCATCCGCCCACGCTCCGCCTGGAAAAATGGGCCTTTGCTTTTTGAGCGCTGGCGTTACTTGGATTTTTTCCAGGCCTTGGCCGGTGCGGGTCTGCCAAATGGATGGCCTGAGGGGAAAGTGGAAATGCGCGTCCTGGAGCGCTCCTGAGGTCAACTCTTTAGGGCTTGCTGATCTTTTGCTTATGTTCTGCTGACCTTTTGCTGATGTCATATTGAGAGTTGCTGATGTTTTGCTGATACCTACTGCATTGCGGCACGTGGTCGATATTCGATGGAGTGTCTTGGACACTGTGGCAACTCAACTGAACGAACTTCGCTGCTTAGTGGAACATAAAGAACGTGACACGCTGTAGGTGGTTTTTAATGATTTTTTCTTTTTAAATCATTGAGTTAATGAGTGGCACACGAAAGCCGAAATGTGCTCCATTTCGAGCACATCTTTTGGCGTCCTGTTGGGGCAGTGAATTTGCAGTGAGACTGCAGTGGCGATGCAGTGGCGATGCAGTGAACTTGCGGTGTAAGTGCAGTGATAAGGCCGTGAATCTGCAGTGCCAGTGCAGTAGTCGCCGAGGGGCTATGTAAAGACAGGGCAGCGTGCTTTGCTCGCTAGGAATGCTTCCCAAGCGTCTGTAACCGTCCCGCTCCCGCCCGAGAGGGCTATCCAGTGCTTGCGGTTGGCATCATCAAGTTGGCTCCACCAATCTTCACGTGCCCGCTCGTAGGCGGTGGGTAAGTTTTCTGCCCAATCCGGTAATGGCAGATGTTGACCTGGTTGGAGGTACGCTCTAAAACAAGGAGTCGATTCGCGCTTCATGCGTGTGGGTCCTAGAGTTGTTGGACGATGTGGAAAGGAGGGCAAATTCTTAGTTTCTACCGGCAATTCAAACCCTCTTGTGAAGAGCTTGTTTGGCTTTTGGCCTGGGGTTTCTCGGTACACCAGCGGTACACCTGTTGATTTCCACCCAGAAGTGACCCACTAACCCCCGGTGGGGATG
>ENA-OFCX01000699-OFCX01000699.1-metagenomes-genome-assembly--contig:-NODE-699-length-16191-cov-3.522124_pt1 | contig 16191 bp, 15 predicted proteins | sample MGYA00153384_OFCX01 | MGnify analysis MGYA00153384
CAGTTATGACATAAATCAACATCGGCTAACACGGGTTTGGCAAAAGTGGTGTTTAAGAGCTCATCAAACACATTTGTGATTATTCAAAGTTTGGTTTTCCTCATCAACATTTGTGGTGAAAATCGCAATCCTGCCAGGCCTGAAACCTTTAGCGGTTATACTATGACAACAATGGTAAAATTTAGAGACGAATAAAAAAAATGGCAAAACTTAGTTACATAGAAAGAACAAATATTGAAGCGTTTTTTGGAATGAAAAGTGGCTATGTAATGGACTTTTCAGATAGGACTTTTGGAGAGTTTGTTGGAGAGGCGACGGGATTAGACATTTTTGCAGAGAAATATCATTATGCTTCTAACTCAAAAGCAAACCGACTAAGAGGGTTTATAAAAGTGGAGACAAACTATGTTGTTGGTAAACTTCTCGGTAACTTCTGCGACTACTGGTTATCAAAGGCACACACAAATCAAATAAACTGGGGAGCAGACGAAAACTTATATAAAGAGTGTTTACGTATCGCTGAACAACTAAAATCAGAAAGCATAGTTGAGCATTTAGAAGCGCTTAAACCAAATTCGGATGCGAAGGACTTTGACTTATTGGCAAAATCAATCAAAGAAAGTATCGAGAAAAATGAACCAGAAGCGGCACTTGACCGCCTCCACACTTTTGTAATCAAGTATGTCCGTCAACTTTGCGACAATCACGGACTAAATCATGACAAAGAAGAACCTTTGCATAGCTTGTTTGGAAAATATGTAAAAAAGCTTCTAAATGACAAACTCATTGAATCAATCATGGCTGAGAAGATTTTAAGATTCTCAATAAATGTTCTCGATGCCTTTAATGATGTTCGCAACAACAAGAGTTTAGCTCACGACAATCCAATCTTGAATTATTCTGAAAGTATTTTAATCTTCAATAATATTACCAACACAATTAAGTTCGTAGAGACGATAGAAAATCAAATTCAAAAATCTAAGAAGCCAACACAAGCGGACTGGAATGATTTACCTTTTTAATTTAAGCACTTGAACCCATTTCTGCGTAGTATCCAAAACTACAATGCAACATCAGTGAATCTTCAAAATAAAATCTTCACTTAATTCAAATAAAATAAATTAACTGCTTGGATAATAAATTTATTAGGGATTTTAAACAACATGTTTCACCACAAACCTGTGGAAAACATAACGCCGGATGGCATAATAGAGGAGGGCAGCAGCAATTAAAATAATACTGCTGGAAAAGATTTGATCAGAAAAGCTGAATTGGCTAAAATAAATAATAAGTATACCTATGCAAAGTTGTGAAATTGCAAATGCAGCAGAAACCTTTAAATGATTAATTCCAGCTTCGTTGGCTAAATATTGATATAAATGAGTTCTGTGCGCTTTGTAAATGTTTTCCTTACTAATAAGACGATAAATTAACGTAATGGAAGTATCAAGGCCATAAACTGTAAAAAATAATGCATAAAATGGATTTCCTGTTTGCTGTATTAGCGATAGCGTAATGAAAAATAAAATAAACCCAATAGCCAAGCTTCCGGTATCACCTGCAAAACATGTTGCTTTTTTTCTGGCATTGTAAAAAGTGAATATGATTAAAGAAAAACCACAAAAAACTAATAATGCTGGATCGATAAATTTTATGGAATAATTGAGATAATAAAGTAGTAAAAAGATACTTAAACTATAAAAAGCAGTTATTCCATTTATGCCATCCATAAAATTATAACTATTTAAACTGGCCACAATAAAAACTAGCAAAAATGGAATTAGGAGAAATGAATACTGATAAATAGCTGATTGATAAATTAACAACAAAGAGGCTGTAAAATGAACAAACAACCGTGTTTTATTGCTTAACGGATTAACGTCATCAAAAAAACCTACAGTGGCCATCATCAAAACTCCAACAATAAAAAATGGATACGCAAACTGGTTGGATAAAAAATACAACAGCATAGCAAGACTAAAAATAATTCCTCCGCCGCGGATGGTGAGCGTAGTATGCGAGCTTCGCTCGTTGGGTTTATCGATAATGTTGTAATGTATTGCTATTTTTAAATAGACATTCATTAATACAAAAAGTAAAATAAAACTTAGCAGATAATAGACTAATAACTGATTGGAAGGCATATTTTGGTAATTATTCTTTACCTAAAATTTAAATCTTACTAACTTTTCCATCACTTAAACTATACCATTCACCACTTTCTGCGCACTTTGCTTTATTGTCTTGATCGAATATAAGTTTGTTACCGTATTCACTCATCCAACCTCTTTGTCGTGCTGGATTCCCAGTTACTAATGCATAATTTTCAACGGTTTTAGTTACAACAGAACCTGCACCAATAAATGCATAATCACCTATATCATGGCCACAAACAATGGTTGCATTGGCTCCAATTGTTGCTCCTTTGCCTACATTCGTTTTTAAGTATTCACTTTTTCGGTTTACAGCACTCCGTGGATTTATCACATTCGTAAATACACAACTTGGACCTAAAAACACATCATCTGCACATTTAACTCCTGTATAGATCGAAACGTTATTCTGCACTTTTACATTATTTCCTAATTCTACTCCTGGCGAAACCACAACGTTTTGACCAAGATTGCAATTCTCGCCTAATTTGCAACCAGTCATTAAATGCGAAAAATGCCAGATTTTTGTTCCTTTTCCAATTGAGCAACCTTCATCTATCCAGGCAGTTTCATGTGCGAAATATTCCTGTTCCATTAGTTGTGATAGAATTTTTTGATGGTAGCACAAATGAAATTGAGTTGCTCTTCATCCATTTCAGTACTTATGGGTAATGATAAAACAGATTTGCAAAGTGCTTCAGAAACTGGAAACATATCGTCTGTAAATCTATCTTGCTTGTACGCTTTTTGCTGATGGAGCGGTAAAGGGTAATAAACCATCGATGGAATTTCAAACTCTTTTAAAAAATTTCTTAATTCATCGCGCTGTCCATGCAAGACTTGTAAAGTGTACTGATGAAAAACATGGTTGCTATATAATGCTCTTGTTGGTCTGATAAGTGATTCCAACTCTGATAAATGTGAATCATAAAAATTTGCTACTTGCATTCTAGCCGCAGAATATAAATCTAACAAGGGAAGTTTGACTCGCAAAACTGCTGCTTGAATAGCATCTAACCTAGAATTTACACCAATCTCATCATGAAAATATTGAACTTTTTGACCATGATTGGCAACCATTCTTATCTTTTCTGCTAATGCTAAATCTGATGTGAAAATTGCACCACCATCTCCATAACATCCCAAATTTTTAGATGGAAAAAATGAAGTAGTTCCTATCGTTCCAATGGTACCAGCTTTTTTAGTACTTCCATCAGCGAAGGTATAATCAGCGCCAGTTGCCTGGGCAGTATCTTCAATTACAAACAGATTAAACTCTTTAGCAATGGCCATAATTTCTTCCATTGGCGCACATTGCCCAAATAAATGAACGGGAACTATCGCCTTTGTTTTAGGGGTAATGGCAGCCTTTAGAGCGTTTAAATCAATGCCGAAAGTTTTTGGATCTACATCTACTAAAACTGGAGTTAGTTGCAATAATGCTATAACCTCCGCAGTTGCTACGTATGTGAAATCTGCTGTAATTACTTCATCACCAGGTTTTAAGCCTAAAGCCATCATCGCAATTTGCAATGCATCGGTTCCATTTGCACATGGTATAACCGTACAACCTCCTAAATAATTACTTAAATCTTGAGCAAATGATTTAACTTCTGGGCCGTTTATAAACTGAGTTGATTCCAACACGCCAAAAATAGCTGAGTCAATTGCCATTTTTATTTGTTGATATTGGCCATGCAAATCGACCATCTGAATTTTTTTCATAATTTGTCAGTTGTTTTATTCTTCAACTTATTCAAATCTCTGCTTTCGTATATTCTTTCAATAATCTCAACCACTTTCATCCCTTCTAATGCATTTGCAGTAATTGTATCTTTTCCTTTTAATGTATTGACCACATTTTCAATAACATAATGGTGGTTGGCAGCACTGCCTTTGAATGGTCCATAATCATTTGGAGGATTAGTAGCTTCCAATTTCTGCATGGTATAATCTTTAATGTGGCAATATTCAATTTCATTCATGTATTGGCCTCCAACTTTAAAACTTCCATTGGTGCCAATTACCGTTATACTACTTTCCATATTTGTATCCCAAATAGCAGTGCTGAAGTTAATACAGCCCATTCCTGAGTTTACAAACTCAAATTGTACTACGCCCGAATCTTCGAATTCCGTATTATTTTGATGGTTATAATCAGCAAAAGTTGATTTAATGTTTTTAATATCTCCAAAAACCCAATACATAATGTCAATAAAATGACTGAACTGGGTGAAAAGTGTTCCTCCATCTAAATTTAAAGTTCCTTTCCATCCACCTGATTTGTAATATCGCTCGTCACGGTTCCAATAGCAATTTACCTGCACCATTAAAACTTCTCCTAATTTTCCACTTCCCACTATTTCTTTCATCCACTTGCTTGGTGGGCTATACCTGTTTTGTTTTACTACAAATACTTGTTTGGACATTTGTAAGGATTTGAAAAGTACTGCCTCACATTCAGCGCGGGTTAATCCCATTGGCTTTTCAATTACTACATGATAACCCGCTTCTAAAGCTTTTATCGCATATTGGCAGTGATAACCATTTGGAGTAGATATATTTACAACATCTACTTTAATTTTAGCTTCAATAAATGCATCCATGGAATTATAGAATGAAACTTCAGTTGGATATAAGGAATGTTGTGTTGAGTTAGCATCAGTATCAATTACAGCAACTAATTCTGAATCAGGATATTCATTGATAATGGTTGCATGTCTTTTTCCAATATGCCCAAATCCAACTACTGCAAATCTTATTTTTTCATTCATTTTTTAATTTTTTTTGCTAATCCTGAAACAGGCGCGAAAATACTTAACTAATTTTTAGCTTATTGTGTGGTTTGTTTATTTTTAAGCTTATTATTTTTTTAAAGTAATAGAAAACAATTTTTCTTAAAATTATTTTGGGCTTACTTCCCAAAAAGGGGGTCGGGCTTTCAGCTATATTTCAATTCTGAGCAAAGCGAAGAATCCCTGTTTAATTGTTTTTTATTTGAAAAAAAGGATGTCGTTTAAATCCCTAAGCCTTCCTCCGAAGTTAAATTCTATCGATAAAACAGCAATATTCTTTAAATTTTACACTCTTAAAATTCAAGAATTGATTTTATTGAATTTTTAAATGTTCAATTACGGACAAAGGGTTCCAGTTTAAATTTTCTCTTGCTTTTAAATCGGAAAAAGTTAATGTTGACGTGATTTTGTTGATTGTTTTGCTATTAACTGGAAATTTGCTTCCAATAACATCTCCTGCAAAACCTAATAATTTCGCCAGATACATCGGAATGTTTTTTGGCTTCTTTAATTTTAACTGATTACAAATTAAATTTTCCAATTCGAAGAATGTTGGATGCTTTCCATCCGTAAGATTATATATTCCTGCTTTTTGATTACTTGATGAAACTAGTTTAGCAACATCATTAGCTAAAACCATACTTTTTTTGGCTTTCCCTTTATTTATGCTCAAATATCTTCCACTTTTTAAAGCTTGTATCATATTACCTAAATTACCGGGTGGGTTTATTCCTGCAATTAAAGGCAAGCGTAAAATTACTGTTTGTACATTGTTTTCAATTCCCCAATTTGTAACGAGTTGCTCCGCTTCAATTTTACTTTTAGCGTATGGATCAGAGCCTAAAAGAGGATGTTTTTCATTTATTTCAATTCCATTTTCTAAACCGTAAACGGCTATCGTACTTATAAAAATGAAGGTTTCTGGTAATGAAGGTGCATTTTTTAAAGCAGTAAGCAAATTCAAGGTTCCTTTGGTATTTACATCAAAAAAATCTTGCTTTTCTTGTTCTGTTTTTGGTACAGAATGAGCTTTTCCGGCACAATGTATTATTGTTTTTGCCGATTCGATTAAAGAAAAATTATTCCTTAAATCGATTTGATATGAATCTGATAATTGCCTTCCAATTGTTACTACTTTTCCACTTTCTTTACAGTGGTTATAAATAAATGAACCTAAAAAACCACTTGAACCAGTTATTAAGTAATCACTCATTAAATACTGTAATATAATCCTTTGCCAGTTTTTCTATGCTATGATTTTGTAGTAAATATTGTTTTCCTTTTCTGCCCATTTCATTTCTTGCTGTTTCTCCCATCTCTAACAATTTCAAAAGCCCATCAACAATTGCTTGTGCCGAATCAGGTTTTACAATAATACCACAGCCAGATAATTCAACTGGATCTTTTATCAAGTTATTAGAATCCAAAACCGGTTTAGCGGCCAACATATAATCGAAGTATTTATTTGCTGAAACTCCATGTTTAAAAAGCGGAGTGTCGTTTCTTCCAACAAAGCATACATCAAAATGAGTAAGCATGGCCTGAACTTGATTTTTCCGAATTTTATCAAGGAAAAGAATATTTTCAAAATCTTTGCTTTTATTGATCAATTCTTTTTTCAAATAGCCTTCGCCAACTATCACAAAATAAAACCGATTATCTGTTACTAACATGCCGGCAGCTTCAACAAAATATTCCAAAGCGTTTGCTAAACCAATGGTTCCGGTGTAGCCGATAACAAATTTATCTGTAGGTAATTGAATAATAATTTCATTGCTTAATTTTTCTTCAACTAACACATCTTGATCCAAGCCATTTGGGATATATCTAAATTTACTTCCGGCTTTGGCTATTTCTTCAAAATGATCTGCAGCGTTTGGAAGTAAGGAAACTATGAGATCTGAGTTTTTGTATCCAAACTTCTCAAACCAAGCAATAAACTTTACCGCTGGATGGTTTTTAGAAACATCTCCCAACAATACTAAAGTCAAAGGCCAAATATCTCTGATCTCGAATATTAGTTTAGTTGCTTTATATCTTTTTTTAAGTAAATATCCAGTCAAAATAGGAAAAATAGGCATACTTGATACGACAATCACATCTGGATTTCCTAATTTATGAATGGGTAAAAAGTACACTTTACATGCAAAAACCATAAAACTCCAAAACCTCATCATGGAGGTTGCTTTATATTTTGGAGTTTTCACCCAGCAAAATCTGGTTCCTTCTACATTTTCTATATTGTATTGATCAGGAGCGTATGGGAGATTTTGAAAAACATGATTATACGATCCTGAAATTATACTCACATCCAAGCCTTGCTGTTTCCAATATTTGCTAAAAAAGAAATGACGTTCGCCCCAGCCAGAAGTTGCTGTTCCGGCAAATTGATTGATTATCCAAACATTTTTTACACTCAAACCCTGCTTATTTTTTTAGTAATATTTAATATAATTTAATAATATTCAATTATTTACAAACTTCTATTGAATTAAATTTTGGATAATTTTCAAAATTACATTAGCAGCTTTTCCACCGCCATACAATTCAGATTTTTTTTGAAATTCTTGATTTTCCAATAATTTATATGCCTCCAGAATTGCCATTTCATTTGCTCCTGCTAAAACACTATACCCATTTTCAATTAATTCTGTCCACTCTGTACTATCGCGCATAGTTATGCAGAACTTTGAAAAGAAATAGGATTCCTTTTGCAAACCTCCGCTATCGGTTATAACCATTTTGCAGTTTTTAAGTAATTCAAGCATATCAAAATAGCCTAATGGATCTGTAATTGTAAAATTTGTTTTGATTTCTAATTTTTCAATTATTTTCTTAGTTCTGGGATGCAAGGGAACGATAACTTGATTGCTTTTATTTAATTCATTTAATGCTGAAATTATGCTTATCAATCTGCTTTCATCATCTGTATTTTCTTGTCGGTGTAGTGTACAAAGCAAAAATGAATTATGCGAAAGTTTCATTTTCTCAATGATTGTAGATTTCAAAGTCGATTTTTCAGCATAATGCATTGCTGCATCTTGCATCACATCACCATTTTGAACGATAGTATTTTGAAACGATTCGAAACCTTCATTTTTTAGGTTTTCAATAGCAGTTTCAGTTGGGCAAAATAAAATATCGCTGATTCGATCCGTTAAAATTCTATTAATTTCTTCAGGCATTTTCATATCAAAACTTCGTAATCCTGCTTCGATATGTATTACTTTGATATGTAATTTTTTAGCTGCCAATGCACCTGCTAACGTAGAATTAGTATCTCCATAAACCATCAAGAAATCGGGTTTTTCTTGAATACAGATTTTCTCAATTCCTTCCATCATTTGGCCTGTCATGGCTCCATGTGAAAGTCCATTAATATTTAAATTGAAATCTGGAGTTGGAATTTCCATTTCTTCAAAAAACACATCACTCATGTTTTTATCATAATGCTGACCTGTATGCAAGAGCATTTCTTGAATTCTTAAATCAGTTTTAAACGCTCTGGAAACTACCGCAGCTTTTACGAATTGTGGTCTGGCACCTACAATGGTTAAAATTTTCATTTATTTTTTGGCAATAGAGAAATTACGGCTTTAAATTTCCCATTATTATTTCTTGGAATCTGGTCAATGTATTCAAGTTCTATCGCTATTTCTGATCCAATTCTTGATTTAATTGAGTTTAGTAAATCATTTTCAGTCAGTTTATTATAATCAGATGTGGTCACTAACTTAATTAAAAGTTCATTTGGTTTTGTTTGTATTACTTGCGTTTCGCGAATGGAAGAAAGATCAGCAAAAAAACGATTAAAGCTTCCGATGGTTCTGCCATCTCCAAACGTTAAAACATCATCGGTTCTTCCGGTAATCTCAGCAAAAACAGGCATTTCTAATCCATTCGAATTTCCCCATTCTTGTTTTAAAACCGCCATATCTCCAATTTTATATCTAATCAATGGTTGATCATAATTCAAAAATCCGGTAGCAATAATTTCTCCGAATTCACCAATTGCAGCTGGCTGGTTTTGAGAATTGAGTATTTCCATGATTCCCACATCTGGACTTGCTAATAAATCTCCATTTTTTGTTTCAGAAATCAAACTACAAGCTTCTATAGAACCATAACTATCAAACGTTTTGCAAGAATATGCTTTTTGAAAGTTTTGCCTCATAGTATTGGTAAGCTTTTCACTAGAGGTAATAACGGCTTTCAGTGGTAAAGTTTCCCAACCCATTTCATTGATAAAAGAAGCTAAAACACCATTACTGATTGCGTAACCGGTCATATAATCTAGCTTATACTTCTGAATAGCCTCATAATAGTTTCTCGCATTTTGCTTTGATAGGTGATAAATAGAAAAATAAACCTGCTTTTCTACTGAATTATATCGATAAAATGGTGCAGTGTGTAATTTGCCAAGAATTTTTCTTCCTCCAATCATTCCCCTTGAATCAAAGCGACTGACACCAGCCCAATGTCTGATTCTGGATTCAAAAGCTGCGCTCCAACGTTGATGCATGGCTAAAGAAAAAAGAATTTTTACTGGAGTTCCGGTACTTCCGCTACTTGTAAAATATTGACCGTTTTTCTCAGGTTTGGAAGAAAGCAGTGAAGTTGTTCCAAAGGCTCTTAATTCTTCTTTTTCTAAAAATGGAAGTTTGGATAGATCATTTAATTCAAATTTTTGAAAATCTGAAAGTCCGAAACCAGCTTTTTTATATTTTTCAGCATAAAGAGGAACTGTACTGAAAGCATGAATCAATAGGTTTCTGAGTTCAATGGTTTGGTAATCTTCCCATTGCTGACGAGAAAAGTTTTCCCGATCCTTATACTTAACTAACTCAGTTTTGAAAACTCCACCAAATCTTCGTTTATGCCATGTATACCCAAAAGCTGCTAATGCAATATTTTGTGCTGATGGTGGGAGTGAAGAGTATATTTTTTCTGCTAAAGACAAAATGTTATTTAGATTTTAGATATTTTTAAACTACTTGTCCTCACTTAACGACAACTTTTTTTTTCACAAATGCAGTTAATTGTTGTATCCATCTTTTATCCATACATGGTTTTTCGATTAATACAAAAAATAAAGAAGAAACTACCATCAATAAGCTAAATCCAATAAATAGCTGAATACTTAATCCTTGACTATAACTCATATCGCTGGTTAAATTTTTAGAGTATTTCATCAATAAATGAAAAAAGGCATAATGCAACAAATAAATAGTGTAGCACATGCCGCCAACTACAAAAATGATTTCGCGAGTGTAAAAATAGTTAGTCAATTTTCCTTTAAATCCTGAAATTAACATCACAAAAAGAGAAAAATTAAAAACAAAATTATTAGACCAAAGACTTTGAGGTTTGTAAAAATAGAAGAGTAAAAAAATGGCTAAAAGACCAATAGAATCCCATAAATAGGTTTTTAATTTAAAAAAATCAGGAGAAGAAATATAGAAAAATGCTAAAATGACTCCAACTAAAAAATTACTCCAATAGGCAAATATTGAATAATATAAATGCTCAAAATCTCGCTGAAGGATAATACTTTTCCACCAAATTGATAAAGCGATTAAAACTAAAATTAAAGAAAATGCTATCCATTTATTTTTAAAATAAAAAAATGCTGCTAAAAGAAATGGAATGCTTAGATAAAATTGAGCTTCTGTTTCGAGGCTCCAAGTTACAGGGTTTATTACAGATGGAATGCCGAAAATGAAGGTATGAAGATAAAATATACTAGCGAGCAAACCTGGAAACAACTCACTTGCACTATTTTTTAGTATAAAAATATGGACGAGAAAAAATAAGAAAAGTGTGATAATAAATGGTGGCTCAAGCCTAGTTAAACGACGATAAAAGTAATCTCCTAGTCCAATTTTTTGATCGCCGTTTAGATAATGTTTCAAAAATGGTAAGGAGAGAATAAAACCACTAAGCGCAAAAAATACCTTTACACCTACATCAAAACGCAGAAGCCACCAGCCAATTTGCTGGGGTCCTAAAACTCCCAAAGCCAATTTCCAATCTAAGCCTGTTGCTTCTGAATATGTAGTATTAAGATGATAAACTACCACAGTGAAAATCGCAAAAAATCGTAATCCATCTATTTCAGGAATAAAACTTTTTGCATTAGTATGGCGTCGTAAATATTTAAGCATTTAAGAAGCCAAACTGAATAACTTTTCCCAAATTGGTTTAACTGCTGTCCAATAGTATTTTTCAACATTTTGTTTAGCATTTTTAATGATCTCAATTGTTTCTTCTTGGTTTAAAACTAATTGCTCCACACTTTTAGACATTGCTATTTCATCATCAGAATTAACCAAAAGCGCATTTTTTTTATGTTCCAAAAGAAAAGGGATACCTCCAACATTGGTAGAAACTATGGCTAAACCTAGTGACATGCCTTCTAAAATACTAAGGGGCGTATTATCGATCATAGGGCAACTTAACATGATATCAAACTTGATAGAATCTGAAACCCAGGTTTTTCTATCTGTTGCATTTATGATTGTTACCCTTTTGTTTAATTGATTTAAATAAATGTATTGTTCAATCTTTTGCATTCCGACACCTGTTTGATTTCCATACATGGTAAGTGTGGCTTCAGGAAAATTATTTAATAATAATTGTAAAGTTTTTATTGCCATTAATGGATTATATAAACTTCCAAATCCTCTAATATAAAGCAGGTTAGGTTTTATTTTATTTCTGTTTAAAAATGGAAACTGAGTATCGTCAATGCAATTAGGTAATAGTAATACATGAAAACCTTTTTCGATAAAGTAAGATTGCAGATAGGCTGAAGGAGCACATATTTTATAAGCATTTTTCAAAATATAGGTTGTTTTTGTAGGACTACTTTGAAACCTAGAAGGTAAATTACCTCCGTGAAGTAGTAAAACATATTTTTTTGAGAATAAAATACTCAAACATGAAATCGTAAATGCATAATAAAAATTTAAGGTTGAATAGACATCAATTAATATTAAATCTGACTTTTTGATATTCTTGAAAAAATGAAAAACCATATCCAACATTCTAAAAATTGGATTCTGGATAGATGAACAGCTTTTAACTTCTGCAATGGTTTTGAGCAATGGCTCCATTGATTCGAGTGATGATAAAGGCCTTGAATGTTTAGATAGCTTATTACCAAAATACAAAACTCTGGTTTTTGAGGAGTTATTTGAATTCAATCATTCATAATTAAGTGAAAATCAAATATTAAATTCTAAAAGTCAATTATATTTCCTAATTTTTTTAAATGGTTATGCATGATTTTTTCTCATACTTTTTACCATCTAATGCTTGAAATTTCAGTTGTACGATTTTTTCGTACTACTGACTTCCTTCTTTAATCATTTTAGCTTCTTTACGTTTTTTGCTGGAGGTAAAAAATTCTCTTCAGTAACTACTTTCTTTCCTGTTTGTAATTCTAATTGATGTTTAGCATCTTTCGCAATTTTGCCACCTTTCTTACTTGCTTTTGCATTTTCTTGTAAGCCTTTTGCTTCAATAGTTGCTGCTATTTGACGGGTTGAAAGTTCGGCCAATGCTGTAAAAATTAACTCAGCTTCGCTCATGTGGTCACGTAGATTTTGCGATTTAAGTCCTTTTAAGTCTTTATGTTTTTTTACAGTCAAGCCTGTCCATTCCTCATGAATAATATTGGTCAGTAAGGCAAACTCATCAGATTTTTCAACGCCACTTTCTTTCCAATAATCAGTGAGTTTATTTCTGGTTTCTTGACCAGTCATTCGCTGTTGAATCCATTTTTCACTTCTCCCCAGTTTCTGCCAATTTTCTCTTGCTCTATCTAAACTTTGACTAGGGTCAGCTATTTCTTTCATTCGTTCGTAGCCAACTTTTGCTAACCATTGCTTAAATGGTTCTGCATTAGGTGAAGGTATGGATTGTATGATTCGAAGTAAGGCTTGGGTATCGGAAACATCTGTTTCTCTCATCTTACCATCTTCAGATATCATTTTCAACCGTACGATTTTTTCGTACACTTCACTTCCTTCAAAAGCAAGTTTCTTTTTTAAATCACTCCAATATCTTTTTGGAATTGAACTTCCGGTAAGAATTTCTACAACATCTATTATGCTAAAATACCATTGTTCTTTTTCATTATCCCAATGGCTTCTTACTTTTTTACTTTCAAATAACTTTAAATCATCCATTGTATTTGCTTAATTAAAATAATATATTTTAATAAATTCTATGACGGTAACCTAGTAAAATTGATCATTACTAGGTAAAAGTTTCAAACTAAAACAAGGAATTGCTTATAAAACTTCAATAGTTTGAAATAATGATTTTATTGATCTGAGTGAGAATAAAAATTTTTATTTCAATTCACCTATAAGGGTTTTCCACTCCTCAATTATTATTCTGTTATCAAACTTTTTACAAAGCTGAACTGCATTTTCAGAAATATTATCATAAAGAATATCATCCTGATATAAATTTAAAACATGTTTGGCAAAAGTTTCAGGTTGAAAATCTGTTGCTAACATCATATTTTCATTATGTTTCCACATATAAGGAATCTCGCCAACGGAAGCAGAAACCACTGGAATTCCACAAGCTGCTGCTTCAATCACGGCAACTCCAAAACTTTCGTACGATGTTGTATTCAGGAAAATAGAATGGTTATGATAAAAAACAGGTAAATGATTGTTTGGTATTGCACCTAAAATGTCTATGGAATTCTCTAATCCTAAGTTTTTTATCAATTTTTCTGTATCCGCCTTCAATCCTTTGTCTGGCCCAATCATAGTTAGGGAAGCATTAGGGAGTGTTTTTTTTACTTCTGCTAAAATTTTGACTGCCAATTCTGGATTGTAAATATCATTGAATGCACGCACCCAAAGCAGTTTTACTGGTTTTGATTGATGTTTTGAATATGAAAAATGAGTAAAATCGATTGAATTTGGTAGATAACTAAGTTGAAAAGATTGCTTTTCAAAATAGCTTTTCAAAAAAAGGGAAGGAGTTTGTATTCGAAATGCTCGATTAAATAATTTAGCAATTCTACCCGAATTCAATTCGGCAAATTCAGGCAATTTACCACCATGCAAGATTAAAATGATTTGCTTTTTTTTAAAACAACCAATGCGCGCAGCAACTTCGGCAATGCGAAAAGCAGGTCCGCTAAAAACATCAATAAAAATAAATTTACCTCCGAAGCCTAGTATTTTAAATGAAATATCGAGCAATCGTAAAAACTGATTTTCAACGTTAGAAGTAAGTTGAATTGAATATCCTAGTTTTTGTAATTGAGTAGCAATTTTTTCGGATGGGCCGATACTTCCCCTGGTTTTGGAAAGAAAATTACCAACAAAAAGAAAATCAGTCATGAAAGGTTTTCACGACAGAGCCTGGGTTACCTACAAATAAAGAATTGGGTGGAACTTCACCTTTAACAACCGAATTAGCAGAAATTACACTTCCTTTTCCAATTTCAGATCCTGCTAAAACGGAGCAATTTCCACCAATCCAAGTTCCGAAACCTATTTCTATTGGCTTAATTACTGGGTTAGCATATCTAAAAGATCCATTCTTACGACTATGATTTCCAGAAACTATAATGCAATAAGGTCCAAATTGAACCTCGCTAGCAATTTTAATAGTTGTAGAAGCACAAAACCAATTGCCCAAAGCAATATATACATCATCACCAATTTCAATATTAAAGCTTTGGTAAAAAGTAATCTTAAGTTTTTGCCACATTTTTTAAAAAAGGGACTAATTAACCAGCCTCTAAATCTTAAGAAAATAACATTGTCTGGCAGCCAGTTAGTGAGGAGCAGTGCAAAATGAATTGGCAAATCATATCGGATTATTCGTTTAAATTTGCTCATGCATCAATTTTTTAATATTATTTAAAATATTCTTGCTCTGCACTTCTAATGTATTTTCTTTTGCTAAAGCCAAACCTTTTGATATAAGATTTTTGCGGAGATCCGTATTATTTATAAGTTCTGAGATAGCTTCGCTTAGTTGTGTTGAGTTTTTGGGATCGATCAAATAAGCGTTTTCTAAATGGTGAAGAGTAGTTGGTATAGAACCAACTTTAGTAGTAATAACTGGTAGGGAATTTGCCATTGCTTCCCAAATAGTTCTTGGGAAACCTTCATGATAACTAGGTAAAACATAGATATCTGCGTTTCTATACATATCAAAAAGCTCGTTCCCAATACTTTTAAAGCCGTGGAATGTGATTTCCTCCACTATATTGAGCGACCTAGCTTTACTTATTAATATGTTTTTTACGATATTCCCGCCGCCTAATTCCCAGCCAACGATATTCAAATGCACTTTTATATCTTTCTGTACTAATTGTGCTAGTGCTTCTATTAATTCAGACAAACCTTTTGCCATATCAATCCTACCGGTGAACAATAGCTGAACAATTTCACCTTTACAAGTATCCTCTCTATCGAAAAAGTCCAATTGGCTAAGGGTTGTCGTTTTTATTTTAAATATTTGCTTCGTTTCGTTTTTATATTTTTCATACAGAGCATCTGAATTTACCATTACAGGAAATTTTCGAATTACTTTCAAAAAAAGCCAATGATTATAATATAAAAACAATTGAATAATTCTATCTCTGAACCCTTTTATTGCATAATTGGCTGCGCCATCTCCATAATCTCCAACAATCATAAAGATTAGTTTCTTGTCATTTACATATTTCGGAAAGTAAGGAGCTAAAGGAGACGGACTTCTAACCAATAAATAATCAAAATCTGAATGTTGTTTTACAATAGAAAGCACTTTTGATGGTTTTAACGCTCTTTTCCAAGCTGAGGTTTTTGATCCTAAACTTATGAATTCTAAATTTTTAGAATTTAGTCTGTAGACTGATTCTACCGCATCTTTGTTATTTCCTTCATGCAAAAAAAGAACTAAAGTATCAACATTCATAGCCAAACTATCTAGAAAAACGCCAAAATAGCCAGGGATATATAGCCCATCATTCTTTACAATTATTGGAATATGATAATAAAAAGCTAATCTCAAGATGTTGTTTTAGTGCTGAGAATACGATATTTCATGCTTAATGCAGATACTATGCCGATTAGAAACCATGCATAAACATTTAAAATTGCAGAAATGAAATACAAATGGATGCACATACCTGTAAAAGACCAATAATATGCGTTTTCTATTTGTGTGCGAAAATTATAATACCGCACGAAATAATAAAGATTATAAAGTAAAAGAAG
>ENA-OFCX01000700-OFCX01000700.1-metagenomes-genome-assembly--contig:-NODE-700-length-16160-cov-6.118348_pt1 | contig 16160 bp, 26 predicted proteins | sample MGYA00153384_OFCX01 | MGnify analysis MGYA00153384
CAGCGCGAAATCACACTGCCGTCGAGTGTGCTCATGGCGGCAAACAAGGTCGTGGCGTAAATAAGGGGTCGTGTTCGATTTAATTTCGTGGCGTATCGAACGCTTGTGTAGAGGCGAGCGGTGGCGGCATTACCCGCTGCTAAACTTCGCCGATGCTGATCTACCTTGATCTCTGCTGTTTCAATCGACCTTGGGACGATCAGTCGTCATCGCGCGTGCGGTTGGAAACGGAAGCAAAACTGTTATTACAGGATTGCGTCCGCACAGGCGCGACAGCGCTCGTCTGGTCATACATCTTGACCCACGAGGACTAATTTAATCCGCATCGAGAACGTCGAGAGACAATCGCAGCATGGCAACAACTCGCGATCTCAACTGTTCAGGCATCTGAGCAAGTTATCGTTATCGCGCAACAACTTGAGGCTAAAGGTGCGACGGCGTTCGATCCGCTGCACGTCGCTTACGCGATTCACGCTGGCGCGGCGTTATTTGTGACGACCGATGATCGTCTCTTGCGTATCGTGCGACGGCGCAACGACATCGTTGCGCAACTCCCACAAGAAGCGCTGGCAAAAACTGGAGCAATGGTATGAAAACTGACTCTGAAATTCGCGCTGACGGCATGGCGGCATTGGTGGCGGCACTTGGCGCGGTCGAAGCGGAGCGCTTTATTGCATCGCTTTCGCGCGAACGGTTTGATTACACCGAATGGCGACGCAGACACCTACCGCAAATGAGTGTGACCGAGTTGAGCGAACAAGCTAGTCGGGCCCCCAAAGCCGCGTAACGCCCAGCATGGGTGTGTGCGCCCGCATGCTCGAAGCTAAGCCCACGGCAAACGGCGCGATGATGCGTCACATCGACCGGGTGTGCGCTGAAACCGGCTTTGATTGCCCACCGCTTTTGACGACCCTCCAACCTTTAGGAGACGACCATGTGGACTGACCCCGTCGTAGAAGCAATTCACAAAATTCGCGAAAAAATGTTCGCGGAAGTTGGCGGCGACACAGCAAAGCTGATGACAGAGATTCGCGAAAATCAAGCGACCGGCGGACGCGTGATCGTTGGAGAGGTGCGACGTCGCGTGGCTGTGCCGACCGCTACCGAACCGAAGAGCCAAGCCTAGGCAATCTGATTTCGATCTAGCACCATTTCGGTAGAGGTTTGACCATGAACAGTGACTCTGCAAATCTCGCGCGCCGCAAGCGCTTAGCAAGCGTCGACCCTGTATTGCGCGAACTGTGGGCGATCAAACAGCAGATCAACGAAGAGGCGAATTTCTCACTTGACACGATAGCCGAACGTTCCCGCACGTTCACAATTGAAGCTGCGCGGGCGCGCGTTCGTTCGGGCCTCAACGCCGTGCAATCAAAATCTCACCGTTAACGCGCTGTATGCCTGTCGGAATACCGTTCACTAACTCATGGGAGCCAAGTATGCGGATTGACCCCGTGGTGGAAGAAGTACACCAAATCCGCCAAAAGATGCTCGCTGATGTTGGCGGGAATATTGATGCGCTAATGGCAAACTTTTGCGAACATCAGGCCGCACAACCCGGTGTCGTGATTGACGGAGCACCGCCGCCACTCAAGTTGTCCGGAAGTGTTGATGGTTGATTGGGAATTGGCCGTTAATGGCGACGAGCCAACGAATATCGCGCCGTTGCAAACGCCAAAAATATGGACATTATTTCGGTCACGCCTTCGCAAGATTTCCAGCTGATGCTTGTGTTCGCGAATGGCGAACGGCGTCGCTTCGACGTGAACCCGCTGTTGGCTATGAAACCCTGGAATCGCATTGCGTCACCAGCTTTCTTTTCCCGAGCGCGTATTAAGTACGGCACAGCCGTATGGCTGGGCGAAATCGATGTCGCACCAGAAACGTTGTACGTTGATTCTGTCCCGGTGACGAATTAGGTCGCAGCATGAATAAACGAGATATCTTTGCCGAAATCGGCGAGGGCTTCGACGCGCTAAAGGTAGAGCGTAACCGCGAAAAAACGGCGCACGCGTGCATGCGAGAGGTAGCGCCTACAACTGTGTCACTCTACGGTTCACGGTGCAAATGCCACGGCATCGGCAAGGTCAAAGTGAAGGTGAAAAAGTGGCTATGAGACGTTTTGCGTTATGCCTTAGCAACAATTTCGGCGACGACTTTTCTGGCGACGACGTGCTGCCCGGACTGGTTTATGAACTGCTTGGAAAAGAGCGCAACGCTATGTGAATCATCGATGAATCGGGCGAGGTTTTTTTGTATCCAGCAAAACACTTCTTGCTGCTCACCGATGCGCAGTTAGCGCAGTTGCAGCGGGGGTTACTGTTTGCGGCTCAAGTGAACCGAGCGTCACAAAGAATGAGCCCGAACCTGACAACGACTCCCGTTCAATGGCGTGATCCTATCGTCGAAGAATTACACGAACTTCGAGCACAGCTGCTCGAAAGTAGCACGGCGATTTGCACGCCAATTCGGAGGCAGCGACCGCTCGCGTCGCCCGCATCGTTTCTTACGACCACCAAGAGCGTCTTTTAAGGAGCTTCCATACAACCCGGATACTGACTTCGTGGCGATGACCAAATTGGTCAATCAGGCGTTGGTACGGGTGGTGAATGACAAAGCAAAGTATGGGACGGTGGCGAGCATTCTGGCCGCAGCCAAGGCTAATCCAGGCAAGCTGACCTATGCATCCCCAGGGGACGACAGCCCGCACCATCTGGCCGGTCTGATGTTTGCAGGCAGGACGGGCGTCAAATAGCTGCACGTGCCGTACAAAGGCGGCGCACCGGCCATCACCGATCTGATGGGTGGTGTGGTCGGTAAGGCGTTTTCTCCGCTGTCGGAGGCGCTGCCGTACATCACGGCGGGCAAGCTTCATGCGGTCGGTTGACTCAGTGACAAGCGGTCAGTGTCAGCACCGGACATTCCGACCCTGCGCGAAGGCGGTGTCAACAATGTCGTGTTGTCCGCATGGATCGGATTATTGGCACCCGCCAAGCCGCCGCAGCCCATTGTTGATCGCCTCAACAAATTGGTGAAGGCGCTGTTCGCGGGCGACGCCAAAAACAAGCTGGTCGAAATTGGCATGGAGCCCGCCGTCGACGATGCGAAACCACTTGCTCAGGTGATCTCTGAAGACATCCGCTCCCACGCCGAGCTCGTAACGGCCGCAGGTTTGGTGCCGCAGTAGTGCGACTTAGCGACGCGCTGCAAACACGCCCTAAGATCGCCCGGTTTAGCTCGGCTTGCCGGAGTGGAGGGCTGCTGCCTAGCCCGCCCTATTTTGGTTACTGCGTAATAACATCGCACGGGTTCACCATTTTTTTTAGAACCCATTATGAGCACAGCCACACTGCTTTACTCCCTTTTCAAATACAAAGCGTGGAGCAACGATCAGCTCTTTATTGAGCTTGCCAAAGTGGATTCACTGGCGCAACAGGAAGCGCGGCACAACGCGATGCGCATCTTGAATCACATCTACGTCGTCGATCAGATTTTTGCCGCACATTTATCGGGCGCGGTGCAATCGTTCACAGCGACCAACACTAGCGAAACGCCAACGATTGAGGCGCTGCGCGACGGGGTGGCGATGCTCGACGCGTGGTACGTTGACTACGCCGCCGATGTTTCGCCTGAACAACTGGCCGAGAACATCGCGTTCACCTTCACCGATGGCGACCAAGGGCTCATGACGCGTGAAGAAATGCTCACTCACGTGTCGCTGCACGGTGCCTATCACCGTGGCGGCGCAGGGCGCATCATGACGCAGGCGGGCACACCGCCGCCACGCGATCTGTACACCCGATTTCTGCATCAAACTGAGCCGACGCGGCGTGTTGCGTAGCAATCGCTCGGTCTCCGAAAACGGACGGAACTGACTTGCTTGGGATTTGGAATTGAGCGTGATCGGAACTGAGCGATGGGAATCTTGACGCTTATGACTTTTTAGTAGGAGCCCTGTTTTATATGGGCTAAACGACGTTTTTTAATAAAGTCGGTTTCCCGCGAAAGCGCGGCTTAGCCTAGGTATGATGGCGGTTACCGCGTAAAGCTGATCCGGCACTGCAACTGTTGCGTTCAGCAAAATGGTAGCGTTGCCGGCATGCATAAGTTCTCCGCTGAACGACCGTTCGTCGACGGTTGCCGTTTCTACAGGTCACAGGCATTTTGATCTTTCAACAACTCGCGGATGCGGTGCTGCTGCTGCACTTCGCAGTCGTGGCGTTCGTAGTGGGCGGACTGCTTTTCGTCATCATCGGCAATATCGGTCACTGGCGTTGGGTGAACGGGTGGTGGTTTCGGGTACTGCATCTGGCGGCCATCGCGATTGTTGCGGCTGAGGCTTGGTTTGGAATTGCCTGTCCGCTGACTACGCTTGAGCTGTGGTTGCGGGCGAAATCGGGCGCGGTTCTAGCTGCAACACACAACGAAAGTTTCGTCGGTTACTGGTTGCATCGTTTGTTGTTTTATTCAGCTCCGTCGTGGATGTTTGTGACGGCGTACACGGTGTTTGGCTTGCTCGTAATTGCGGTGTGGTTTTGGTTTCCACCGCGCGCAGATCGTTCTGCGAAACGCTAGCTGCGTGTGTTCAAATCGCCGCCAAACTTATCGGGGAACTCCAGATGTCCGACGTGATTTACACCGCGACCACCACTAACGATTACGCCGCGTTTGCAACGCTCGTCACCGAATATGTCGATTGGAGCCGTAAGCGCTATGCGGCAGACGAGTGGTTCATCGAGCAGGTGTTTGGCTATCAATCGCTGGACGCCGAACTGCTCATGTTGTCCACCGAATACGGCCCGCCGAATGGCAAAACCCTGCTTGCCAGTCGCGACGGTCAGATCGTCGGCGCAGGCGCGTATCGCACGCTCGCGGATGGAAGTTGTGAGATGAAGTGGCTGTATGTTGGGGAGCTTTTTCACAGTCACGGCACCAATCGCAAACTGTGCGAAGCGCTCATCGCCTCAGCGCGAGAAGAGGGCTTTCAACTGATGCGGCTGGATTCCGGCAACCTGTTGAAAGAGGCGATAGCCATGTACACATCCATCGGCTTTCGCGAGTGCTCGCCGCATCGTGAATACCCTGCGGAACTGATGCCGTATTTGGTGTTTATGGCACTGTCGTTGACGGGCGATTAGCTGGTTTTCCGCTCTAGAAGAACCATTGCACTAAAGCCCGCGATTGGGCAGCGCGCGGCGACCGTTGCGTCGATATCGTCCCATTCCATCTGCCGCTGTCAAGCCGTCTCTCTGGTCACGCATCGAGGCGATCACCGATTACTTTGCCTACCCGCTGCGCGCGTCACACTATGTTGGGCTCATCAATCCGCTGTGGACGACGCATGCGTTGCAGGCGCGCGTTGAAAATGTGTGGGACGAAACCAAAGACGCGCGCACTTTAACGCTGCGACCGGGCATCAACTGGCGCGGCTTTCGTGCGGGTCAGCACTTGCGCATTGGTGTGTCTGTTGGCGGCATGCATCACACGCGGACTTACACGATTTCATCACCTCCTGAGCGCGATGATGGCTGCATCACCATCACGGTGAAGGCGATTTTGGGCGGGCGTATTTCGCATCATCTGGTGCGTCATGTGCAGGTCGGCGCGTACCTGCCGATTGGCCTGCCGCACGGGGACTTTTATCTGCCCGATGCGCAACCGGTGAAACCGCTGTTCATCAGCGCGGGCAGCGGCATCACGCCCGCCATCAGCATGTTGCGCAGCGCGATTGCGGAGGAGCGCTTGCCCGATAGCGTGCATATTCATTACGCGCCGCATGAGTTTGATGTGATCTTCGGCAAAGAGTTACAACAGATGGCGCGCGAACAACCGCACTATAAGTAGCAACAAATTTTTACGCATGAATACGGTGAACTGAAGCAAAGCAAAGGCTATTTCAGCGCCGGGCAACTGGAGCGGCTGTGTCCCGATTGGCGGGAGCGCGAGGTTTACGCCTGCGGGCCGCAGCCGCTGGTTGCGGCACTCGAAAAGCAATACGAGCAGGCCGGACTGACGCGGCATTTACACATCGAGCGCTTTCGCGCCGAGCTGGCGCCTGTGCCCGCTGAGGCCTTGGGCGGACGGGTGCGTTTCTCCAAGAGCGGAATTGATGCACAGGCTAACGCCAGCACCAATTTGCTGCGCGTGGCCGAAGACGCTGGCATGAATCCGCCGCACGGTTGCCGCATGGGCATTTGCCACACCTGCAATACAAAACTGATCTCAGGTTGCGTGCGCGATTTGCGTACCGGCAAGGTCATAAACGAAGCGGGCAGCATGGTGCAGACCTGCATCTGCGCGACGGCGGGTGATTGTGAGCTGGATTTATGATGAACTGCGATGATTCGCCACCACTTCGTCGTTCCTGCGTAGGCAGGAACCCAGTGACTTTGGCCCCCTACGGCCAAACCTGTATGCACGCGAAAGTCGCTATGCCCCTGCCTCCGCAGGGGCGACGAAATTGATAGAAGCTGCGAATGCATCATCGCGCAGCTGCGAATTGAAAGAGGACTCTATGCCCCCCAACCGCCTCCCCGTCAACCTAACTGACGCGCAAATCGAAGAGTTCGGTCGTGAGCTGGATGCCATTCGCGAGGAGGTGATTGAGTCGCGTGGTGAGCGTGATCGGCAGTACATTCTGCGCGTTATCAAAACGCAGCGCATGCTTGCCGTGGGTGGTCGTGTGCTGATTTTCGCGAGCATTTTGGCGTTGCCAGAATGGGCTCACGCCTACGCGAGCAATGCGCTGTTCTGGCTGCTGATAGCGCTAGGGGCCGTGGCGTTAGGCCTCGCCAAAATTATCGAAAATATGGAGATCGGGCACAACGTGCTGCATGCGCAATGGGACTGGATGAAGGACGACACCATTCAGTCCAGCACATGGGAATGGGATCATGTCTGCCCGTCTGACCAGTGGATGCATTCGCACAATGTTCGCCATCACACGTGGACCAATGTGCTCGGCAAAGACCCCGACATTGGCTACGGATTGCTGCGCATGTCGGGCGAGCAGCGCTGGAAGCCGTTCTATCTGGGGCAACCGATCTACGCGCTGTTGCTTGCGCTGTTGTTTGAGTGGGGCATTGCGATTCAAGAGCTAGAGCTGGGCAAATTTTTCACCAAAAAAGGCCACATCGAACATGTGCGCCCGCAACTGCGCCGCACCGGCAAAAAGATCGCCGCACAAGTGCGCAAGGACCACCTGATGTGGCCGCTGCTCGGCGTGGTGTTGACGCTGCCGTTCACGCTGGCGGGCGTCGGGCCGTCGCTGCTAAGCGTGTTTTTGTGGGTGATGGCTGCCAACGCGGTGGCGTGTTTGCTGCGCAGCCTTTGGACGTATCTGATTATTTTTTGCGGGCACTTTCCGGCGGATGTTTACGTGTTCACCAAAGCGCAAGTGGAGAACGAAACCCGCGCTGGTTGGTATGTGCGGCAGCTGCTCGCATCGTTCAACATTCGTGGTGGCAAACTCTTCCACGTGCTCTCCGGCAACCTGTCGCACCAGATTGAGCACCACCTGTTTCCCGACCTGCCGAGCAATCGCTATCCGCAATTGGCCCCGCGCGTGCGAGCGCTCGCCGACCGCTACGGTTTGCCGTACAACAGCAGCGGCCTAACGCGCCAGTTCGGCACCACACTGTGGAAGATTTTTCGACTGTCGTTACCGGGTGGGGCGGTGGTTAAAGTGGCTTGAAGCACACGAGCCAACTCGCACACTGAGCGATAAAAACTCTGCGGTGTGCGGACAAGCGACGCGTCGGCAACGAGAACACAACACTACATTCGCCAATGAAACTGGCGTCGTATTCGCCGCAGGTGGGTATCTAGTACACCGTTTCACTAAAACCAAGACATGAAATCGCGTCTTTTTCCGCCATGCTGCGTTGCAAAATCTTGCCGTACTTCAGTACGGCTGCGCTTTCGCGCCTTGCCTGACGAAAAAATCCATCAATTTCATTAGTCTCGGTTTTAGTGAAACGATGTACCAGGAACACGCTCAACTGAGCAGATTTGCGAATCTGGCACGAAACGCAGTCTTCTGGATTTGCGCTGCGCGAGAATGATGCCAACTTTGGGAACGAAACGAACGTGTATTCAATACAACTTTTCGGCGAGATCGCTGTTTTATTGGGTATACAGCGTATTTAAGCCAAACATCGACTATAACTATAAATTAGCATAATGCCCAAGAAAAACAAGGTATCTAACCAAAAGCTGTTACCTAAAATCTTCTAAGCAAACAACGGGATCGATTCGTACTTCCCGCCCAAAACCGTCTCACTTTGCGCGCCGGAAAAACCCCACCAGTCGCGCAGTAACGACGCATACAGCGAGCGGTAATCTGCGTTGTGCACCAGATTGCCGTCGCCGCCCAGTTGCGTGAGCGAGGGGTGCATGCCCTTGATGCCGCCCTCGACCGCGCCGCCGATGACGAATTGGGTGTTGGCGGTGCCGTGGTCGGTGCCGCCGCTTTGGTTTTCTTTGGCGCGACGGCCGAACTCGCAATAGGTGACGACCACCGTGTCCTGCCAGCGGCCCAGTTCAACGCTTGCGGTTTTGATCGCGGCTAAGCCCTCGCCGAGCTGCTTAAGTAGCGTTTGCTGCGAGTTTAGCTGACCTTGGTGCGTGTCAAACGAGCCCAAGCTCACTCGGAGCGCAGCAACGCCGGGAGAGGCCGCCAACACCTGCATCGCGGTTTTTACCTGCTGGCCGAAGGCGTGGGCGGGGAATTCGGTCTTCAGTGTGGCGTTCGGGTTTAGATTCAGCGCGGCGGACTGCGCCTCGGCCTCTAACCGCAGGATGTGTTGCAGCGCTTTGTTGCTGGCGCGACCGTGCGGATCGGCGAGCTTGGCCTGGCGCAGGAAGGCTTCGGTTGAGGCAATCGACAACGCGCGGTGGCCATTGGCAAAGGGCCCCAGATCGCCGCCACCGACCGCGATGCCGTCCGCGATAAACGATTTCGGCGGCGCGACCGATTCAAACGCACGGGCGAGCCAGCCTTCCGACAAATAGTCCTTCGAATTCGAGCCGGTGTCCCAGATTTCGATGGAGCGAAAGTGTGACAGATTCGGTTGCGGATAACCGAGCCCCGGCACCAGTGCCAGCTCACCCTTCGACCACATCGGCATCAGCGTATCGAGCGCCGGATGCAGGCCGAATTTGTCGGACAGTTGCAGCACCTGATCGCGCTTGATGCCGATGGTCGGACGCAGCGCGTAGTAGGCGTCGTCGGCGTACGGGATGAACGTGTTCAGGCCGTCGTTCGCGCCTTTCAGCTCCACGAGGATCAGCAGTCGCTTGTACGGGTTGACGAGCGGTGCTTGCGCGAAGGAGGGGAGCGCGAGGACGCTGACGCCAGCGCCGATGGCGGCTAAAAAACTGCGGCGATCCATGACAATCTCCTTCACTTGAGTTGATACATCGGGTCAAGCGCCAACGTGCGCAGGCCCCCGAGATTTCGGGGCACGTCTTTTGAGGCCTGCACCGGCGGCCCGGCGAGAACGGTGTGCCAAACACGCTCATCGCCCTGCGCCTGCAACGTGGCGTCGTTGACCATCGATTGCGCGGCCAGCTTCTGCAGCGGATACTGCGTGAACCATTGCTCCGCATTGAAAGAATATTGCCCGCGCAATTGATTGGATACACCGAACGGTGGCAAATTGGCGACGTTGATCGCTCCACCGTCCTGCGCGCCGGTTCCACGCGCGGCCAGACGCATCTGTGCGCGCTGACGACCCTGGCCCGCCATGTCTTTATCCATGAGTTGCGCGGCAGGCTGCGCCATCATGCTGTTCGTGCTGTTCATGCCAGCCATATCCGCCACGTCAGCCTTCTCGGACTTGCTGGCAACGACAGCGGCGGGCTTCGCCATTTCATCCGCCCGGAACAAACGATTCAAAAACCCTTTACGCGCCAGCAACGTCGTCGTGTTCAACCACGCGTCGCCCACCGGCCAACCTTTCACGTTCGGCGGATTAAACAAATCCTGCCCGAGCTGGCGAAGAATCACAGCGAACGGCGCGGGATCTTCCACTGCAAAGCGAAACTGTCGTAGCGACCCGACCACCAAGTCGACCGGTGACTTCACCAGCGTGCCACGATGGGCGGGCGACCAAAATGCATCGCTCAAAAACATCGCCCGCAACAGCGGCTTCATCTCGTAATTCGCTGCGCGCCAAGTTGCGGCCAGTTGCTTCACGGCAGCCGCGTCGGGCTCAGGAGACACAAATTCTCGCCACAGTTTGCTCACAATAAAAACGCCCGTCGCGGGCTGTTGCAGCAGCAACGTCACGATGTCGTCCCCGTTGAACCTGCCCTCTTTGTTCAACACCGCTTTACTGCCGTCGTCATGCGCTGCGCGGCGAAAGCGAAACTCGCCCGCATCCGGATCCATGCTCCAGCCGGTGAAGGCGCGCGCCACTTCCTTGATGTCCTGCTCGCTGTAATTGCCTTCGCCAAGCGTGAACAGCTCCATCACTTCACGCGCAAAATTTTCGTTCGGGGCGCCTTTGCGATTCTGCGCGCCGTCGAGATAAATCAGCATCGCCGGATCTTTTGACGCCTCGCGCAGCATCGCGCCGAAGTTGCCCGTTGCATAGTTGCGCAACATCACGTTTTGCCGATACATCAGGCTCGCCGAGCGCACTTTTTGTTGCGATGTGGCGAAGTGGTTGTGCCAAAACAGCGTCATCTTTTCAGTCAACGGCGACGGCGTCGACAACATCTCGGCGACCCACCAGGTGCGAAGCTCCAGACCACGCTCGACCAACTCGCGCCGGTTAGCCTGTTGCCGTTGCTCAGGCGTCATGTCGGGTTTATAGACGCGCTCGTACTTCGCCGTCCACGGCGGCGCGGGATACGCGGCGGCACGACGCGTTTCGCTAAGCAATCGATCTACGGCCTGCTCGCGCGTGAGTTTTGCGTAGTCGTCAATTTCGTTAGTTTGCGCCGCAAAACTGGTGCGGTTGAGCAGATGGCGGGCCTCGTCGAAACTCATCAATGCGACGGGCGTCGGTTGAGCGGAAGCGGTGGCTACAACCAGTAAAAGCGCAACGCTGGACACCAACCGCCACCAACAGGTGGCAACGACTGTTCGGGCGGGATGGTTTTGCATGGTGACCTTCGTCGAAAAAAAATGCGCTGGGTTCAGCGATGTCATTCCAACGGTGTGAATGACTTTCCAGCGCAACAGCTTAGTCGTTCGTGGACCGTTCTGCGCGTTTCGGGCACGATGGTTTGTAAATACTTGTTACCCATCAGCGAGCCGCTCAAGCTCGACCCGCTTGCGTGGGTAGGAAGCGCTGTCGTCATACTGAGACGCAATTTCTTATTCAAAATCAATGACTTATGCGTTTGCGATGATTTCGGTGTCTCGGCGTTGCGACAGATTGCTGACAATTTTGCCGAGTTGCACGTGCTTTTCAACATGTTTCACGACGTAATGTCACATAAGTCATTGAAACTACGTCTATTAATTGGAATGGCACGGAAGCCGCTAACACTACATGTCGAAATGAGGTTTGCTATGGATATGTTTTCACCTAACGTTTATGAGTTCGCTCACAATCGAGTTCAGGAGCCCGTTGCTCCCGCATCCGGCGCTCTAGCCGAAGACGGCGAGTGCAAGGCGCTTCGAGAGTTCGCGGCGTTAAGTGACCGTGTTTCAGCGGCGCGCCTTGTTGTCTGACCACGCGGGGGTGTTTTCCTCCCCCGGTTGCCCCCGCGTGTAATTCTCGTGATCCCCTCAAGTCCGTTTTATGCGGACTTTTTTGTATGTTTGGCCCAACGAGGCGGGCTTGTTTTATGTCCACGTCTGTTTTGTGCACCCTGTTCTACGTAAAAAGCCTGCGTTTCGCAGGCTTTTTTTGATGCGTCTTTGAGCACAGCGTGTGATCGAACCAGCGACTACTCCGCCAATATGAAGGTGACCTTCATGTTTACGCGGTACTCGACGATCTTGCCATCCTTAATGATCACTTTCTGATCTTGAACCCAAGCGCCTTCGACGTGCTTAAGCGTCTCGCACGCGCGGCTAACACCAATGTTTAAGGCATCCTCAAAACTCTTGTTCGATGACGCGGTAATTTCTGTGACGCGGGCTACTGCCATAAATCCTCCTGAATGAATAGAAACCGGGTTGAAATGTGCGCTGGCGCACTACTCAGTTGTACAACCGGGCGAGATCAATGTCTGTCAGCGGAGACGCCGCGTGCAGGACTTGCCGACTAAACAAGAAGTGTCTGGCCCGGCCGCGAATAAGCTACAGCCCGAACAGCGCATCCACGCGAACAAACCCCACCTGACCATCGCGGTGCCGCACTTGCGCCCATGCGCCTGTGTTCGGCGGCTGTGGCGTGACGAGCGTTAGCAGCACGCCATTTTCAGCGCGAAACACAATGGGGCTGGCGATGTCCGGCGCAGCCAGCGCGTCGGCGGTCGGCGATTTGATCTGCACGTGGGTGCGATCCGAGAGCGCTTTTTTCTCAACCCACGCCAGCGCGCCTTGAGCGTCGCGCACTTTGAGCCAACCTTCGATCTGCACGACCACCTCAACTGGCGTGCCGCGCGAATACAGATATTGCTTGGTTGCCTTAGCGGACGGGCCTTCGAAGGCAATCGTTGCATCCGCGCTGGTCTGACGAAAATCGGCGTGTGCTGCGCCAGTCGTCAAGCCCAACGCACACGCGGCGAGAACCATAGACCGGCGGAAATTGAACGCGCGAAGTTTCACAAGAAGCGTCGTAGCTAGGCTACTGCTTGGTCGCCGCATCCTGCTCAAGCTGCTGCTGCACCCGCGATTGATAGATCGCTTCGAAGTTGATGGGCTGCAAGTAGATCGCTGGGTAGCCCATGCGCTGCACGGCGTCCGAGATCAATTCGCGAACATAAGGGAACACGATGTTGGCGCAGTGAATCGACAGCAACGGTTGCAACTCTGGTGCAGGAATATTGCGAATCTGGAAAATTCCGCCCATCGCGGCTTCCACCAAAAACATCGTTTTGTCGGCAATGGTTGCCGTGACGGTGACTTTAACCACGACCGTATGAAAGCCGTCTTCAATCGATGACTGATCTTGCTCCAGACCGATCTCAACGCTCGGCGACTCGCGCCACAGGTAGCTTTGCGGCGCATTCGGGTTCTCGACCGACAGGTCTTTCAGGTAAATCTTTTCGATAGAAAAGTGCGGCGCGTTCGGGTCTTGTTGTTCGGTAGGGGCGTCAGCCATGAGATGCTCTTGAAAGGTTTCAGAAATTGGGACTCAACCCAGCATTTTAGCTGGGCCAGCGGGCGTGGATTGCCCGCAGCGTGCCGCCTAGGAAGTCAGGCCGCGAGCAGCTTGTCCAGTCCGCCCGCGTGATCGAGCGCCGACAGATCATCAAAGCCGCCCACATGCGTGTCGCCGATGTAGATCTGCGGGACCGTGCGGCGACCGGTTTTGGCCATCATTTCAGCGCGCTGTTCAGGCAGCAAATCGACGCGAATTTTGTCAATCTCGACCACGCCTTTTGCCTTGAGCAAGCGCTCCGCCTGAATGCAGTAGGGGCACACGCCCGTCGAATACATCAACACTTTAGCCATTGGGCTCTCCTATAAGTTCATTGTTCGCCGAAACCGCGGCGTTGCCCGGTGCCATTGCGTTGCGCGCGCAACAGAACCCTCATGTGCCAAGGCGGTAATGAAGGTTGCTTTGCGCCGTGCGCCTTGCATTTCATCCCGAAAAAATGAATTTCTACAAGCGCCCATACGAACTCTTAAACTTTTTCTACCGGCAGACCGGCTTCCGTCCATGCCTTGAAGCCGCCGTTCAAGTTGTAGAGCTGGGTGAATCCGGCTTCTTTCAAGCTGCTGCCTGCCATCATCGCGCGCTGACCGCGGGCGTCGTAGACCACCAGCGGCTTTGATTTGTCCGCAGCTAGCATGCTGACGCGATCCTTCAATTGCGAAAACGGCACATGAAGCGCGCCAATGATCTTGGTGCCGGTCATGTCTTTACTTTCGCGAATGTCGAGCACGGTTGCGTCTTCACGGTTCATCAAGTGGGTCAAACGCACGTTGCCGACCTCGGCCATACCGGAGCTGCGGCGTTGAATTAGCGGATAAAGCAGCATCGTGCCCGACATGAACATGATCAGGACGAGCATCCAGTTGGTGTAAAGAAATTGCATGGAATCTGGTTCGAGTGACGTGATTGAGGTTAGAGGCTGGATCGCGTGCAGCACGCCGAAAACCCCTGCAAGCCTAGAATTTTAGGGCCTCATTGCGAAATGCCCGAAATGACCATCGCTTCTCCTGCCCACACGGTCCGCCCCGTAGTCCTCATCATCCTCGACGGCTTCGGTCATCGCGAGGCCGCGCCGGACAACGCCGTCACCCTCGCGCGTAAGCCGATGTGGGACGCATTGTGGCGCGATTGCCCGCACGGACTGATTAACGCATCGGAGGAGTTCGTTGGCCTGCCAAAAGGGCAATTTGGCAATTCCGAGGTCGGGCATTTGAATATCGGCGCTGGGCGCGTCGTGTATCAGGACTTGACGCGCGTCGATCACGCCATTGAGACGGGCGAGTTTGTGGCTAACGCAGCGCTGGTTGGCGCGTGTGACGCGGTCGTGAAATCCGGCGGCAAGCTGCACATCCTCGGCCTGCTGTCATCCGGTGGCGTGCATGCGCACCAGCGCCACATTTATGCCATGGTGCGCCTCGCCGCCAGCCGCAACGTGCCGCACATCGCCGTTCACGCCTTTCTCGATGGCCGCGATACGCCACCGCGCAGCGCCGCCGCATCAATCGCCGCGATGGAAGCCGTGTGCAGGGAAACCGGCGCGCACATCGCCACCGTCACCGGCCGCTTCTTCGCGATGGATCGCGACCGCCGCTGGGAGCGCGTCGCGCCTGCGTATCATGCGATGGTCGAGGCCACCGCAGAACACTTTGCAGGCACCGCCATCGGCGCGTTGGACGCTGCCTACGCACGTAATGAAAACGATGAGTTTGTGCCGCCCACCATCATCGGCCACGGCGCGCCAATGAAAGACGGCGACGCCGTCGTGTTTATGAATTTTCGCGCCGACCGTGCCCGCGAAATCACCAGCGCACTCACCGACCCCGCGTTCACCGGCTTCGAGCGGCGCATGCCGAGACTCGCCGATTTCGTCTGTCTGTCGTACTACGGCGACGCCTACGCCGCGCTGCCCACCGCATTCCGTAACGACGCCATCATCAACGGCCTCGGCGAAGTGTTGGCAGCACACGGCCTCAAACAATTGCGCATCGCCGAAACCGAAAAATACGCCCACGTCACCTACTTTTTCTCGTGCGGTCGCGAGCAGCCGTACGCAGGCGAAGACCGCATCATGGTGCCATCGCCCAAAGTCGAAACCTACGACCTACAACCGGAAATGAGCGCGCCGGAAGTCACCGAGAAGTTGGTCGCCGCGATTGAGGGGAAACTTTACGCTGCCATCATCTGCAACTACGCTAACGGCGACATGGTTGGACACACCGGTATCCTGCCCGCCGCCATCAAAGCAGTGGAGGCGCTCGACGTCGCGTTGGCCCGCGTAATCTTCGCGGCCAAAGCCGCAGGCGCACAAGTGCTGATCACCGCCGACCACGGCAACTGCGAACAAATGTTTGATCCCATCGCCCATCAAGCGCACACGCAACACACCACGGACAAAGTGCCGCTCATCTACGTCGGCACGGACGCAGTTCGAGTTCGTGAGGGCGGGGCGTTAAGGGATATTGCGCCGACGTTGCTTACGATGATGGGGGTGGGCGTACCGGCGGAGATGACGGGGACGAGCTTGCTGCAACCGCAGCGCTAACCGCTGCTGCAAACCGCGCGAAGCGCGGCGTAGTCCCCTCTCCCCTTGCGGGAGAGGGCTAGAGCCTGCCCCGGCGGAGGCCGGGGGTGAGGGGTTCCTCGTCCCGTAGGCTGGGTTCGTAACACACCTCAAATTGATACCAACCAAGATCGTTCTTCGCAGAATGGCTTCGTATGCCGAGCACCGGTTTCGCCTGTGGGCGAGTCACTTTCTTCTGCGTCGCCAGAAGAAAGTAACCAAAGAAGAGGCGACCCCAACGATTGTCCTGATCCTGCGATGCTCGGAAAAAAGCGGAACGAAAAAAACTCGCTACGCTCAGACAGTTTTTCGTTCTGATC
>ENA-OFCX01000701-OFCX01000701.1-metagenomes-genome-assembly--contig:-NODE-701-length-16154-cov-2.937077_pt1 | contig 16154 bp, 15 predicted proteins | sample MGYA00153384_OFCX01 | MGnify analysis MGYA00153384
GAACATAGCGCCGAAGATACTGACCACCAGGTCGAAGCTGCCGTCAGGAAATTCACTCGGCACCGTCATGTTTTGGAGGTGAACCCGCGGCAGGGCCGCCAGCCGCCGGCGTGCGGTGTGCAGTGCGCTGTCACTGACATCAATCGCCCACGGTTCGCTGCAGCGCGGCGCCAGCAGCGCGGTCAGCACACCGATGGAACAACCGATTTCGAAAGCGCGCTCGAATTGGCGGTACCCACATGGCACCGAGAGAGCTTATGTCACCCATGCATCACACCGCCTATGAGACCGTTGATACCCATGCCCATGCCAGTAACGACCGCCTGCAGTCGTATTGGATGGCCGGTTTCGAGGGCGCCGACCACATCGACCTGCGTGGCATGCCGCTCGACATGGCGGCGTGTACCGGCCACGCCGATCAGTTGTAGGGTGACTACCAGCGCGCCGCCGCGATGGGTCTGACCACCGTGCGTGAAAGCGTAGGCTGGCGGGTGTGCTGCCCGCAGACCTGGCGGCACCGCGACTTCACCCGCATGCTGCGCGCCGCCGACACCGCCGCCACCCACGGCGTGCAGGTGCTGAAGACGCTGATGCACTACGGCACTCCGCCCGACGCGGATTTCCGACCCCGACTTTGCGGAACACTTCGCCGATTTCGCGGCCGATGCTGCCAAGCATCTGCGCCAACACATCGGCGTGGCGTCGATCTACAACCCGATCAACGAGATCGGGTTTCTGGCCTGGACCATGGCCGGCTCGCACATCATGGGTGGCGAGTGCACTGACCGTGACGGGTACAGCGTTAAGTCGCGATTGGTGCAAGCTGCCCTGCGCGGCATCGATGCCATCAGCGCCGCAGACAGCGGGGCAAAATTCATGCACATCGAGCCTCTGATTCATGTGGTGGCGCCGGCCGACCAGCCCGCGATGGCGCAGGCTGCCGCTGACTTCTGCGGTTACCAGTGGCAGGTGTGGGACATGCTGAGTGGCCGCATCGCACCCGAAACTGGCGGCACGCTGGCCGCCATCGCCTGGATCGGTGTCAATCACCACCACGACGCGCAATGGGAAATCGGCACCGGGCAACGGCTCGACTGGCATACCAGCGACCCGCGCAGGCCGGTCGCGCTGGCTCGACCACATTGCAGCGCAAACGCAGCAGGCGATGCAACGCGGGGTGCCCGTCGAGGGCATCTGCCTGTACCCGGCCGTGGACCGGCCGGGCTGGAACAACCTGACGCATTGGCACCGCAGCGGCCTGTGGGACGCGATTGCGCCCGAAGGCGATGAGGCAGCTCCGGCCGCGCCAATGGCGCGCCGGCTGGCTGCCGACTACGCCGCTGCGCTGCGGCGCTGGCAGCAGTACATGGGCGTGTAGCACGGCGTGCGCGCGCACAGGGTGCTCAGCCCAATACGCTAGGCATCAGCCTGCGCCATCTCGTCAAGCATCGCCAACGGTGCCGTTTCCAGACATTCCTGCGCCGCCCGGCGGCCGGCCATGAAAGCGTGGTCGGAGTTGTAGTAAGCCCATTCGCTGTACCGACCAGCCAGCACGATGTCGAATGACAACAGCCAATTACGGATCAGCGACACATTGCTGGCGCGGGCATGGTCGTACACCACATACGCGCAAGGCATGTCCACCTGGTTGGTCGTGATCATCTGGTCGTCATCGCGCAGCATGCCCACGCGCCGTGCATCGGCGATACACAGGTCGATCAATGGCTGGCCGTCAGTCGGCAAGGGTTTCAGTGGCCCGTAGGTGATTTCGCAGGTCAGGCCAAACCCGCCGGCCGGGTTGTTGTGCGGGCTGGCATTGCCTTGAACAAAGATGCGGTGGAACACCGTGTCTTCGGGGTAGTACACCCAGTGCATGTGCGTCAACCCGGCACGTGCCACACCCAGGTTCACGCAGCGCACCGACACGTGGCGCAGGCTGGCGGCGGCCTGGCGCACGGCATCGGGTGCCTGATCTCCACACACCGCCACCAACTGCGGCAGCGGCATGGTGCTGACGAGCTTGCCGTAATGCAGCATGCGCCCATCGCTCAAGCGCGCCAGACGTTCGCGCGGCGACAGGCTGACCAGTTTGGTGCCCAGCGCCATTTCAGCGTCGATCAGCGGCACGAAACCGTCCATCAAAGCCTGGAAGCCGCCATGCAACGGATAGCCGAAGCGTGCATTCGGGCCCATCGGCGCCGGGGCTGGTTCAAGCGCACCCGCGATCATCTGTTCGAGATTGGGCATCGGCACGCGGCCACCGAGCCACGACGTTTCCATCTCGTTCAATGGCACGGTCCACAACTTCTGGTTGTAGGGCACCGCAAAATGTTTGGCCACGCCCCAGCCCCAGACACGGTAAATGAACTCTTCGAAATTAGCCGGCTCGCCGGTGCGATTGCGCGCCAGGTTATGCGCTTCAATGGCTCCCATCAGGCAATCTTTGAGCACTGCGGGGGGCAGTCCATACAAGGCATCCTGGAACGGGTAGCGCGTGTGCACCCCCTTGCTGTAAACCCAGGCCTCACGGTTTTGCCAATGCACGTTCTCGCCCAGCAGCAGCGTGTACAGCCGCAGCACTTCGGGATCATTGGAAAACATGATGTGCCCGGCGAAGTCGAACGTGAACCCGTGGTCGGTGATCGAGCGGCACCAGCCACCCACGGTCATTTCGCGTTCCACCACCACCGTGCTGGTCGTGGGAGCCCGTTTGCCCAGGTAGTAAGCAGCGGCCAGCCCGGTGGGGCCAGCGCCCACCACCAGATGGTCGACATGGACCGATGTGTGCTGTGCGTCTACCGCCACGCCGTCGACGCCCACCGCATCATCGATCAGTCTGCGCATGGCGTCGGCCGTGCGATCCCAGGAGCAGCGCGCGACGGCGGCGCGCATGCTAGCCACGCGCATTGACCGCTGTTCCGCGTCTTCGGCCAGCGCAGCACGGCAGTGCGCAACAAATGCTGCCGCGTCGCCGGCGATTCGCACTTGGTCACCATACAGCCTGACCACGTCGCGCACGGCAGTGCTGACCACCGGCTTTTCAGCCGCCATGTATTCCAGCGTCTTGGTCGGGCTGATGAAGCGCGTGGCGTCGTTCAGCGCCAATGGCAGCAGGCACACCTGCCAGCTTTGCACGAGGGCAGGCAACGCAGCGTAGGGCTGCTGGCCCAGCCAGTGAATGTTGTTCGCTCGCGGCAGCGAGGCCGGGTCGATGTTCACGACCGGCCCCACCATCACGATGTGCCAGTCAGGCTCGACCCGCGCCAGTTCGGCAATCAATCCGATGTCGAGCCGTTCGTCGATCACGCCGAAGAAGCCCAGGCGTGGATGGGCGATGTCGCTGACGTCGACAAGCCCTGGCACGGGCGTGAAATGTGCCGCGTCAACGGCGCTGGGAAAACACAGCACGTTCGGGTGCCGTGATTTCTTCGAGTCATACAAACTGGGTCCGCCCGTGAACACCAGGCGCGCGCACTGCAACAGCGCAGCCTCACGCTGAAGCAGTTGCGGTGGCGCGAAGTTGAAAGCGGACAACTCATCCATGCAGTCGTACACCACTGCTATCGCCGGCACTGCGGTAAGCAGGGGTAGGGCCATGGGCGTGTAGAACCATGTAACAGCGTGCTGCACGCCGTGAGCATGAAATGCTTCACGCAACATTGGCTCGATGACGCTGAGCTGCTCGTCAACGAATCCGGCCGCGGCCACTGGCGTGTGGGGTTGAAGTACGGTGACGCCCGGGCAAGGCGAAGTAGCGTTCATGCCGGCCAGCCCGGTCGCGTGTACCGGCTCTTCGACGAAGAAGACCCGCCGGTCGCGAGCTAGACGCGACAACAGGTGCTGCGGGCGCTGGTAAACAAAGTCCCAACGCAGGTGTGAAAAGACAACGAGATCATGCATCGGGGACCCCTGTTCCGTTGGCTGAAGAGTCGCGAGTCAGACCGACGACGGGTGCGTATCGCGGGTTGACTGCAGGTGCTCGCCGAAAGCGGTGAGGTCAGGTCAGGTCAGGTCAGGTCAGCGCTGATCGTCTATGGCTGTGATCTGCGCGCGCTGCCGAAAGTCGTCCAGCAGCGTCACTTCCTGCATGCCCGCCTCCAGCAAATTTCGGTGGTTTGCGGTGGCCACGCTGTGGTGGGTATTAAGTACCGACCCCAAGCCGTCAAGCCCGGCTTGCGACCACTGGCTTGCTGCGACGTCCTGGCTGGGCAATGCAGGTGTATTGGCATTGAAGGAGACGCTGACCTCTCTCAGACCACTGGCCGGCACTGCGTCGAATTGCTGATCAGCCTCCAGTCCGGACGGCGGTGCGAGTGTTCCTCCGCAGCCAAAGTTGAATGCCTTGTTCGCGTGGGACGGGATGGCGGACACCAGTGCCCTGCTTACCTGGGCATGAGCCGTCCAGAAGCCAACATCGACGGCGGCCATTTCCACAGACGCCTTGCGCCGGGTCTGGCAGGCCGCCGTGGAGGCGGCCGGATCCAGCGTTTTAAGGTGCATTGGCGTTGCATATTCATTGATCATGGAAAGATGCTGACTCATAGAGATAAGTAAAAATCATATCGCTAACGATGCGGCCGACGTTTCCAATAAGTGACCAGTCGTTTCAACGGAATGTTGGCCTATTAGGACCTCTTTAATCTTCAGGGTCGTACTCTGGAATCTGTATCGTTGTAGGCGCAGACGCCGAAACGTCGTCAGTCGACGGGTTGTGATGCAAGGTTGCAACCTCACAAATTGCAAGCTGCTGGTGTCCGCGTTGGCAGCCGGCGCAGTGCCTCGCAGCTTCGCATCAAGTTCTCGATGTGGCTTTTATCGACCGGAAGCTTGACGCAACTTAAATGCAAAGTTAGGGCGGCCCGGCTGTTCACGTTGTCGTCGACGACACGCGCAATCACGTTGCCCAGAGCTGAACGGCAGTTCGCATGGCCACGCAAGGGTGATGCGCAACACGCTTGCGGACGCGGATGTGGATGCGGATGCGGATGCGTGACGCTACTGGGCATGCCGGCAGATGATTTTCAGAAACAACGACATAGTGCCCCGCCGCATTCAAAAGGATCGTGGCCATCTGCCACATCGCCAAACGTCCTGAATGTCGTCACGACACCGGTACGGAGTGTTGAAAACGGGGCGAGGTTCTTGGGGCTTTCCATTCACCGCAACTTGCGGGCCAGACAACTCCAGGCCGGCGCGCGACCGCCTGGACGATTTGCGCCACCATGTTGGAATCGGGCAGGGGAGGTTGCAGAACGCCGCAGTTCACGCGCTCTATTTCGGCGGCGCGTTAGTCGGTGACGAATTCGTGGGCTTCGTTGGTGGACAGCGCCACCCCGGACGGGTCGGTGATGCCGATCGCCTGCGAAACGGTCGTCAACCCGCTGTCGCTCAAGCGTTGGTCGATCTCTCGGTTGCGCAACGCCACCACCAACTAGTCGAAGCCTTCGATCAAACGTGCCGACCTCGTCCTAACACTTGACGTGCAGCAGCCCAGCGGAATGCGGTGACTGGGCCTAGCGGTATAGCGCACGCGCAATTCAGTGCATCGGTGCCAGCTCGCGGCGCAACATCCACGCTGCCACATCGGCGCTGATCAGCCGCAGAACCAGGGTGGCCAATGCCATGTGCTGCTGCACGCACGTGTCTGGCCTGCCACGCCGCCGCAGGTCGACGTCATCGCTCAAGTCGACAGCGGCCAGGCGCGCTACCGGATGTTTCAGTGCGTCGACCCGGCGGCACACTCCCGCCGCGGTGGTGGCGGCCAACGCGGTCGCCGTCGACCGCTGTTGCTGGCCCGCCAGGTCGACAAGATCAGCGCGATGGCGACGCAGACCTCGCGCCGTGGAGTTGGCCTGCCCGGCAGGACTTGAACCTGCGACCCCCAGCTTAGAAGGCTGGTGCTCTATCCAGTTGAGCTACGGGCAGTGAAGACCAGAAGAATTTTAGGCGGTGTGCGGTCAGCGTCACTCGTCAGCGGCGCTCGTATTGCGTCTTGCCGAACATGGCCTCGCGCGCGTTGTCGTCGAGCAGGGGTTTGCGCTGGGCGGCCAACACCTCCACGCCACGCATCACGGCGGGGCGCGCGGCGATTTCGTCGAACCAGCCCTTCAGGTGCGGAAAGTCGTTCCAGGCAATACCCTGATTTTTCCAGCTGCGCAGCCACGGGAAGATGGCCATGTCCGCGATGCCGTAGGTGTCGCCACCGATGTAGCGACGTTTGGCGAGCCGCTTGTCCATCACACCGTACAAACGACGCGCTTCATTGGTGTAGCGGTCGATGGCGTAGGCGACCTTCTCGGGCGCGTAAATGCGAAAGTGATGGGCTTGGCCCAGCATCGGGCCGACACTTCCCACCTGGAACATCAGCCACTGCAGCACCTCGTATCGTGCCGCCAGGTCGTCGGGCAGAAAGCGGCCGGTCTTGGCGGCCAGGTAAAGCAGGATTGCACCGGACTCGAACAGTGCGATGGGTTTGTCGCCCGGGCCTGCGGGGTCGACGATCGCGGGGATCTTGTTGTTCGGGCTGATCGCCAGAAACTCTGCTTTGAACTGGTCGCCGGCACCGATATCCACGGCAACCGTGCGATATGGCAGACCGCACTCTTCCAGCATGATGTGCACTTTGTGCCCATTGGGTGTGGCCCACGAATACACTTCGATCATTCGTTTTCCCCTGCTGCCCAAGGGCCGCCAGGGCCCGTGTTCTCAGCCGACTCTAAAGCATGCTTCGAGGCCTGAAACGCTGGATGTCCGGCAAGCGCGCGCCAACCGGAACGGGATGGGACGACGTGGCTTTGTGGGCCGAACAACGCCAGTACCCCTTTCGCAGTGTGCCGGGGGAAGGATTTGTCATCGATGGCCGCGTGGCTGGCACCGATTGGCGCCTGGAATGGGGTCCGTCCCAGCGCGACTATGTGCAAGGCACCGAGTTGCGTTTGCGTGCCGAGCTGCCCGTCACATCGGCGCTGCAATTGGCGGTCATGAACCGCGCCTTGCAAGAGACCATGGAGCAGGCCATGTTCCAGCAGGCCGTTGAAAATGTGCAGACGCGCATCGACAACGAGACACCGCCCGAAACTCGCTGGCTGGTGATGTTCCCGAAGCTGCCACGGGCCGACATGGGCGTGCTGCGTGAACGATTCGTGGCGGTGTCGAGCATCAGCCACTGGCTGGCGATGTGGCTGCGGGGTCCGCTCAGCCAGGCTCTTGCAGCCACCGCGTCAGACCCTGCCGTTCCCATCGTGCTGATGGTTGGGCGCGGGCGGCTGACATTGCGCACCGCCATGCCCACGCCCGACCTGGCCGGCCTGCAGCCCTGGTTGCGCTTGTTTGAAACAGCCATTCGCGAGGCCCGGCGCGTCGTGGCCGAGAAGCCGCAATCGCCTACCGACTCTGACGCTGACTTCAACAGCGGCAGCGACAGCGCCTCTGCGGCCATTCCGTTGCCCGAGGACGAGCGCAAGGGCTGAATGCAATGCCAGGCGCCGGCGGTCATCAGCCCGGTGAAAGTTTGCCAAGCTCGATCTTGGCGATGGCGTTGCGGTGCACCTCGTCAGGGCCGTCGGCGAAACGCAAGGTGCGGGCCAGAGTGTAGAAATAGGCCAGTGGAAAGTCGCCGCACATGCCGGCAGCGCCGTGCACCTGCAGCGCCCAGTCGATTACCTGGCAAGCCATGTTGGGGGCCACTACCTTGATCATGGCGATCTCGGCCTTGGCGCTTTTGTTGCCCGCCATGTCCATCATCCAGGCAGCCTTCAGCGTCAGCAGCCGGGCCTGGTCGATCAGGCACCGCGCTTCGGCAATACGCTCCTGAGTCACGGTCTGTTGCGCGATGGTTTTGCCAAATGCCGTGCGGCTGACGGCACGTTCGCACAGCAGTTTCAACGCGCGCTCGGCCAAGCCGATCAGCCGCATGCAATGGTGGATGCGGCCGGGCCCCAGGCGACCTTGGGCAATCTCGAAGCCGCGGCCTTCGCCAAGCAGGATGCTCGATGCCGGCACGCGCACGTCGACAAAGTCGATTTCCATGTGGCCGTGCGGTGCGTCGTCGTAGCCAAACACGCTGAGCGGCCGGCGCACGGTGATGCCGGGTGTCTGGCTGGGCACCAGCAGCATGGACTGTTGCGAGTGGCGCGGCGCGTCGGGGTCGGTCTTGCCCATGAAAATGTAGATCTGGCAACGCGGGTCGCCGGCGCCGCTGATCCACCATTTGCGGCCGTTGATGACGTACTCGTCGCCACGGCGTTCGATGCGGGCTTCGATGTTGGTGGCATCGGACGACGCCACGGCCGGCTCGGTCATGGCAAAGGCACTGCGGATTTCGCCGCGCAGCAGTGGCGCCAACCAGCGCTGCTGGTGCTCGGCCGTGCCGTACCGCACCAGCACTTCCATGTTGCCGGTGTCGGGGGCCGAGCAGTTGAAGACTTCGCTGGCCCATGGCACAGCGCCCATCAGTTCAGCCAGCGGGGCGTATTCCTGGTTGTTCAGCCCGGCACCCAGGTGGCTGGCGTCCACGCTGATTCCGTGCGCCGCCGCGCCTTCGGCCCGTGGCGGCAAAAACAAGTTCCACAGGCCCGCGGCGCGTGCCTTGGGCTTGAGTTCTTCGATCACCTGGAGCGGCGTCCAGCGCCGGCCGGCCTGCGTGTTGGCCTCCAGTTCGGCGTGGTAGCGCGCCTCGTTGGGCAACACGTGCTCGGCCATGAAATGGCTGACGCGCTGCTGCAGGTCCTGCGTGCGGGGTGAGTAACTGAAGTCCATGGAAGTGGGTCCGGCGAGTGCCGTCTCAGGTGGCGGCCTGCGCGTGGCGCCAGGCCAGGTCGGCCAGCGGGCGTGTCTGCGCCCCCGTGGCCCGGGCCTGCGCACTGGCCGCCGTGCCGTCCACCACACGCCGGGCAATGCCCTGGGTGATGCAGGCCAGGCGGAACAGGTTGTAGGCAAGGTAGAAGTCCCAGTCCTGCATCAATAAATCGGCGTTGTGGCGGCCGGTGCGTTGGCAGTACTGACGAACGTAGTCGAGCTCGGCCGGGATACCCAGTGCGGCATGGTCCAGCCCGGCAATGCCGCGAAAGGTGCCGGGCGGAATGTGCCAGCTCATGCAGTGGTAGCTGAAATCGGCCAGCGGATGCCCCAACGTGGACAGTTCCCAGTCCAGCACGGCCCGCACCCGCGGTTCGGTTTTGTCGAACACAAGGTTGTCCAACCGGTAGTCGCCGTGCACCACGCAAGGCTGACCATCGTCTCGTGCGCTGGGCGGGATGTGCAGGGGCAGCCATTCCAGCAGCCTGTCCATGGCGGTGATTGGTTCCGTCACCGAGGCCAGATACTGCTTGCTCCAGCGGCCGATCTGGCGATCGAAGTAGTTGCCGGGCTTGCCGAAATCGCCCAAGCCCACGGCCGCAGCGTCCACCTGGTGCAGCGCGGCGATGACACGGTTCATCTCGTCGTAAATGTCGGCGCGCTGGGCCGGGCTCAGCCCCGGCAGCGATTGGTCCCACAGCACACGGCCGTCGATGAATTCCATCACAAAGAATGCACGACCGATGATGTGTTCGTCAGTGCACAGGGTGTGCATGCGTGGCACCGGCACGCCATGGCCAAACAGTGCGGCCATGACGCGGTACTCGCGCTCGATGGCATGCGCTGACGGCAGCAGCCGGGCAGCGGGCCCGGGCTTGCTGCGCATCACATACGTGGCACCCGGCGTGATGAGTTGGTAGGTCGGGTTGGACTGGCCGCCCTTGAACTGCTGCACCGTCAACGGGCCCGTAAATCCGGGCAGGGTGCTTTCCAGGTGCGCCTGCAGGCGGCCCCGGTCGAACGCATGGCTGGCCGCCACCGGCTGGGTGCCCTGGTACTGTTCCATGTGCGTCAGGCCGCCGTGCTCAGCGCTCGGCGGTGGCCGACAACGGCCACGACAATGCCATTGAATTGACCCTGACCGCGCCCACTGCCAACCATGCCATTCTTCGGAAGACGTGCCGCGGTTGGCCATCAGGCCGCCGTCGGCATGGCGCCGCACCCGAGCCCGCGCCAGGATGGCACTGCGCAGAGGTTGCGAAAGTTTGAAGAACCATGCGCAGGACTCGAGGTTGTGTGATGTTTCGATGGTAAGACCACGGGTGTTCATGGCTTGTCTGGCCCGTGACAGGACCCGCGGCCGTGCGATTGTCACGGGTCTCACGAAACCTAAGATGCGCAGCGTCGCGTCGCGGGTCGCGGTCACGGTCAGCGCGGGGGCGCATGCTAGAGTCATCGGGACGTTTGGTCATGCCCACCATGCCTGCATGCAGAACTCCTGGTTTTCGCCGCACCGCATCAAGGCATCGGTGCTCGCCGCGGTGGCGGCAGGCGCTCTTGGCACCTGCTGGGCACAGTCGGCCCGGCCGCCGACTCTGGTTCTTACCCCTACTCCGACCTCAACCTCGACTCCGGCCGTGGTGCTGGGGCAACCGCTGAATTTCTCGGTGCAGTTGCGCACCGACTCGGGTGAGCCGATCACGCCCCAATGCATCACTGCCGAAGTCACGGCAGGCGAGCGCAGGCTGACCGCAGCGCAGGTGCGCACGGCGCTGGATACGTCGCGACCGGAAGGTGCGCGAATCCGCGTGACCACGCTGATGCGAATCGAAGAGCCGGTGGTGAATGTGCAGTTGACGGTGGGCTGCCTGGCCCGGGTGACGCGCAGCTTCCTGTTGATGGCCGAGCCAGCAGTCAATGTACCGGCCGCGAAGCCAGCCGCAACGTCGGCACAGGCTGCCCGCACCTCGGCGACGCAGCGTTCCGAACGCCGCCCTGCACCTGCGGCGCGGCGGGCCATCGCCGAGCGCACGCCGCCAGCCTCCGCGCGGGCTGCGCCGGCCGGTCCACGCTTGCAGCTGGACCCGGCGGAGCCGGTGCTGAGCGCCGAGTCGGCCGCTGTCGAACAGGCGATTGAAGTCGTCTTCCAAGCCACAGGCGCCATGCGGGCGGCCATGGCCGCGGCGTCGGCGGCCGAGCTGCGCAGCAAGACCCTGGAGAGGTCGGTGGACCTTGCGCGCAGCGAGGCCACGAGCCAGCGCGACTTGGCGCAAAAGCTCCAGACCGAGCTTGCGGCAGCCGAGTCAGCCAGCCGCTGGGTGTGGCCGTTGCAGCTGGGCTTGCTGGCGGCTGCATTGTTGGCTGCTGGACTGGCCTGGCGCCTGTGGAAACGGCCCGCCGGGCCGCAGGCCGTGGCTGTATGGCGCGACGCGACCGAGTCGATTTACGATGACGCCGCGCGTGAGCAGGCTCCCGGCCGGTTGGGCACCTCGCCCACCTCGCCCACGCCTTTCGTGGTCTCTGACCTGGTGTTGGCCGCCACCGTGCCGCCAGCGCCAGCGCCAACGCCAACGCCGAAACCACGGCGGGCGGCGGCCTTGGCAGGCGTGCGCCGGCCCGCGTCGTTCGGACGGGGCCTGTCGCCCAGCGTCATGCCTTCATCGCCGCCCCCTGCCAGCGAGCGCACGGCACCGCAGCCCGTGGGCCTGCGTGAAGGCAACGAGACGCCGCGTGATGTCTCGATCGAAGAGCTCATCGACCTGGAGCAGCAGGCCGATTTTTTTGTCGTGCTGGGTCAGGATGGCGCCGCCGTCGACCTGCTGGTCGAACACCTGCGGCTCACCGGTGGCGGCAGCCCACTGCCGTATCTGAAGTTGATGGAGATCTATCACCGGTTGGGCGACCAGGCCGCCTACGAGCGCACCCGTGGCCGCTTCAACGACCGCTTCAATGCCTACGCACCAGCCTGGGAGGCCGGGTTGCAGCAGGGCCGCGGGCTGGAGGAATACCTCGGTGTGGTCCCGCGACTGACGCAGGTCTGGGCGCGTCCGCTCGACGCCATGGCAGAACTGGAAGCCTTGCTTTTTCGCAAGTCGCGCGGCGACCTGTTCGAGCTGCCGGCGTACCGCGACGTGCTGTTCCTTTACGCCCTGGCACGCGACCTGCAACCAGTGCATCCGGCGCGGAGGCGGCCAAGTGAAAACGCCGCACTGGTTGGCGCTGGCGGTGTTTCTGGGGGTGTCGATTCCGCTGTTGCTGCCGCTGTTGCTGCCGCTGAATGCGCTGGGAGACCTGATTTCCACCCGACCGGCGCCCTTTGACGAGGCAGACCCGTTAATGCTGAACGGTGGCGCCGATCACGGAGCTAGGCCGACGTCTCCGGTCGACTTGGACCTGAGCACGCCCGACAAGGCCACCAGTATTTTCAACCCCTTCGACCCACGCGTCGAGCCCGTGAAGCTTAGCCGCCGTTGAAGCGCGCCGAAGCGGGCTGAAGCGTGTTGAAGCAGTCTCAGCCCGCCGTCAAAGGCATCGCAGGCGTTGCAGGGCCAGGACCAACGTCTCGTCGCGTTTGGCAAAACACAAGCGAGCCAGCCCCTGTTCCAGCCCGCCGCCGTAAAAGGCGGCCACGGGAATGGCCGCCACACCGATCTCGCGCGTCAGCCATTCGCAGAAGGCCGCCTCGGGCAGTGGGCTGACGGCGCTGTAGTCCACCACCTGGAAGTAGCTGCCCTGGCTGGGCAGCAGGCGCAGCCGGGTGGGTGCCAGGCCATCGCGAAACAGGTCGCGTTTGCGTTGGTAGAACGCGGGCAACGTCTGGTAGGGGCCGGGGTCGGCCAGGTACCTTGCCAGCCCGTGCTGCACCGGTGTGTTGACAGTGAACACGTTGAACTGGTGCACCTTGCGAAATTCATCCATCAACGGCGCTGGCGCGGCCACGGTGCCGACTTTCCAGCCGGTGACGTGGAAGGTCTTGCCGAAACTTGACACCACGAAGCTGCGTGCCGCCAGGCTGGGGATACTCGACGCGCTGACATGCGCCGCGCCGTCGAACACCATGTGCTCGTAAACCTCGTCTGACAACAGCAGCACTTCGGTAGGTGCCAGCAACTCGGCCAGATGCTGCATCTCGGCGGCGGACCACACGGTGGCCGTCGGGTTGTGCGGGCTGTTCACGAACATCAGGCGTGTGCGTGGGGTGAGTGCCGCGCCGATGCGCGCGAAATCAGGCCGGAAGCTGCCTGACGTCAATGGCACGCGCACCACCCGTCCACCGGCCAGTTCAATGGCTGGACCGTAGCTGTCGTAACAAGGTTCGAGCACGATGACTTCGTCACCCGGGCCCACGCAGCAAAGCACGGCCGTCATCAGCGCTTGCGTGGCGCCTGCCGTGATGGTGATTTCGCTGTCAGGGTCATAGGTCGCGCCGTACAGCGCTTGAATCTTGTCGGCCACCCGCTGACGCAGGGCCGGCACCCCGGCCATAGGCGGGTACTGGTTCAGGCCCTCGCCCATGGCCGCGCTCACGTGCGCGGGCAGGGCCGGGTCGCAGCTGAAGTCGGGGAAGCCCTGGCCCAGATTGACGGCGCCATGCTGCTGCGCCAGTGTCGACATGACGGTGAAGACTGTGGTGCCGACGGCTGGCAACCGGCTTGGCACGATGGGAGTGCGGACGGGTAGGGGCTGGGTGTGCATGAAAGAGCTCAAAGCTCAGAGTTCGTAGTCGCTGCCGCCGCCGGCCATGGCGCGGGCGATGAGCGCGGCGCTGAGGTGGGGCGACAGCATGCTGGCAAAAGCCAGCACGAAATGACGCAGGTAAGCGCCGCGCTTGAAGGCAACACGGGTCACGTTGGTGCCAAACAAATGGCCCAGCGGGCGCCAGGCCAGGTCACCAGCCGCAGCTTCGTCCTGCACGGCAAGCTCGGTCACGATGCCCACGCCCAGGCCGAGGCGCACATAGGTTTTGATGACGTCGGAGTCGATCGCTTCCAGCGCCACCACGGGTTTGATGCGAGCACGGGCGAAGGCCTGGTCGATGCGCGTACGGCCCGTGACGGTGGGTTGGTACAGCACCAGCGCATGGTCGGCCAGCTGCTCGAGTGTGGGCCGTTCCACGGCCGCCAGTGGGTGCGCAGCCGGCACCACCATCACATGCTGCCATTGGTGGCAGGGCAGGGTGACAAGCCCGTCGTGGGCGGCCAGCGCCTCGGTGGCCAGGCCGATCTCGGCCACGTCGTCCAACAGCATGCGGGCCACCTGCTCGGGCATGCCCTGGTGCAGCAACACCTGCACCTTGGGATAGCGGGCCCGCAACTGCGCCACCGGCCCGGGCAGGAAGTAGCGCGCCTGGGTGTGGGTGGTGGCAATCGACAGCGTGCCGGTGTCTTGCTTCGAGAACTCTTCACCGATTCGTTTGAGGTTGCTGACCTCGCGCATGATGATCTCGACCGACTTCAGCACCGCCTGCCCCGGCTCGGTGACGCGCTTGAGCCGCTTGCCGTGGCGCGCGAAAATGTCCACGCCCAGTTCTTCTTCGAGCTCGAGGATGGCCTTGCTGATGCCGGGCTGCGACGTGAACAGCGCCTTGGCTGTTTCGGTCAGGTTCAGATTGCGGCGCACGGCTTCTTGAACAAAACGCAGCTGGTGCAGATTCATGTGCCGTTCTCCAGCGTGGCCAGAGCCGCGGTGGCCATGGCCTGCACCACCGAGTCCAGTTCGCCCACGGCCGGGTTCAGGCCGAACTGCACGCCTGGGTGCGCTGCACGCACCGCATCCAGCAGCAGCGGCAGGTCGTTGCGCACATGGCCGCCAGCGCCCAGGAACAACGGCACCACCTCCACGCGGTGGCAACCGGCAGCCACCAGTTCAGCGCCCGCGTCACCCAGGCTGGGAGTCATGAACTCCAGGAACGCCAGGCACACAGGCGTACCCGGCCGCGCGGTCCGCACGTGCTCTGCCACGGCCTGGAAGGGCAGGGCCCAACGCGGGTCGCGCGCGCCGTGGGCGAACAGCAGCAAACCAATGCCGGTGGTGGCGGCGATGGCGTTCATCGGTAGCGCACCAGCCAGGTGAAGGCAGCCATGGAGATCAGCAGGTACAACAAGCTGGGCAACGCAGCCACCAGCCAGGGTGTCCAGTCGCGCAGCAGGCCGATGTAGCCCGCCAGGTTGTTCAGCAATACAAAACTGATGCCCAGCAGAATGCCGCCAAAGACCTTCCAGCTGACACTGCCCGAGCGGGCATGCATGTAGGCAAACGGCAGCGCCAGGGCCATCATGACCAGGCACGCCAGCGGGTACAGGGCCTTCTTCCAGAAACGGATTTCGTAACGTTGCGCGGCCTGGTCCTGGCCACTGAGGTGTTTGCCGTAACGCCACAGTTCCAGGGTAGTCATGGTGTCGGGCGGCGACACGGCCGCAGCCACCACATCGGCGCCCAGCGTGCTGGCCCACTGAAACTGGGCATGGCGCTGCACGTTCACCTGCGACAAGCCCGATCCACGCGCACGCGGCCAATGCGCCACCTCGACGTCAGTCAGCAGCCAGTGGCCGTCACCGGCAACCCGGCCCTGGCGGGCCTGGGTGCGCGACACCATCGCGCCATCGGCGTCGAACTCGAAGATCCGGATGCCGGTCAACAGCCCGTCTGTGCTGGTCCCAGCCACATTCACTGAGTAACTGTGTTCGCCGTCGGCCATAGCGCGACGCTCTTTCAGCCAAGCGCCGCCTTCAATCGTCAACCCACCGCTCAGGCGTGCCTGCAGTTCGACGCCTTGGCGTTCGCTCACCGGTGCGGCGTAGTCGCCCACCAGGAAGGTCAACGCTGCGAAAACCAGACCCAGCGTAGCCAGCAGGCCCAGAGCGCGGCGCGGGCCCAGCCCGCCGGTGCGCAGGATGGTGAACTCTGATGACTGCGCCATGCGCGCCAGCGAAAAGATGGTGCCGATGAGCACGGCGATGGGGAACAGTTCATAGAAGTGCCGGGGCAGTTCAAAGGCCGCGGCCAACATGGCATGCCACACCGTGCGGCCGTTGCGGCCTACTTGCTCGAGCTCGTTGACAAAGTCGATGAAATAGAACAACGACAGGAACGCCACCACCACGAACAGCACCGACGAGACGATGTCCCGGTAGAGCAGTCGCCGTATTGTTTTCATGCGGAAATGACCGGTATTTTGGGGCGGCGCCAAGTCATCACGGCGGCATGGTCACGCCACCACAGCAGTGCCAAGGCCAGCGCAAAAGCCGAACCATGCAGGCCCACCAGGGCCGTCGTCAGGCCAAACCGTCCGCTGGCAACCCACGCCTGCGACAAATTCAGCAGGTTCAGATAAACCACGAAAGTCAGCAGCGCAAACA
>ENA-OFCX01000703-OFCX01000703.1-metagenomes-genome-assembly--contig:-NODE-703-length-16149-cov-2.311296_pt1 | contig 16149 bp, 15 predicted proteins | sample MGYA00153384_OFCX01 | MGnify analysis MGYA00153384
CCTCGGCGACTTCGAGTTCGGCTACCAGGTGCATGCCGGCTACTACGCGCAGGAGCACGACAACCTGCGCACCGATCAGTCGTTGCTCGACAACATTCGTGACGCCGTCCCGGACGGAATCAACCTCGGCGAGACGCAGCTGCGCGGGTTGCTCGGCATGTTCGGGCTGTCGGGTGAGAAGGTGTTCCAGGAGTCGGGCACGCTGTCGGGTGGCGAGAAGACGAAGCTCGCACTGGCGATGCTGATGGTCGGTCGCAACAATCTGCTGCTGCTCGACGAGCCGACCAACAACCTCGACCCGCCGTCACGCCAAGCGGTGGCCGACGCACTCGTCGACTGGCCCGGCGCGATCATCCTGGTGAGCCACGACGAAGAGTTCGTGCGCGAGCTCGCACCGACCAAGGTGCTGCTGATGCCCGATGGCGACGTCGACTACTTCTCCGAGGACTGGCTCGACCTCGTCAGCATGTCGTAGGCGTTACTCATGGTGTCAGACACCATGAGTAACACGTTGCTCGTCGTGCAGGGTGACGTCGTCGGCTGCGGATCCCGGCCAGCTCGATCGGTACGGTCAGCGGATGCGCATTGGGATGTTCGGTGGATCCATCAACGAGGGCACGATCGACGACGTGGTCGCCGAAGCCCGCCAGGCAGAAGCCGACGGGTTTGCGTCGTACTGGGCCCCCAACATCTTCGGTCATGACGCGCTCACCGCGTTGGCCATCGTCGGCCGGGAGGTGCCACGCATCGAACTCGGCACGTCGGTGGTGCCGACCTTCCCGCGGCATCCGAGTGCGATCGCGCAGCAGTGCCTCACCGTCAGCGCCGCGTGCGAGGGCCGGCTCACGCTCGGGATCGGGCTCAGCCACAAGGTGGTCATCGAGAACATGCTCGGCATGAGCTACGCCAAGCCGGTGCGGCACATTCGCGACTACCTGAGCATCCTCGGCCCGCTGTCGCGGAACGAACCCGTCAGCTATCGAGGCGAGGATTACTCGACCAACCTCGCCCTGAACGCGAAAGGTGCGCCACCGTTCGGCATCGTCGTCGCCGCGCTCGGACCGCAGATGCTGAAGGCCACCGCCGAACTTGCGGACGGCACGCTCACGTGGTGTACCGGCCCGAGCACGCTCGCCGACTTCACCGTGCCAACGATCAACGCTGCAGCCGAGGCTGCCGGTCGACCCGCTCCCCGGGTGATCGCTGCGCTGCCGGTGTGCGTGACGTCCGACACCGAGGCGGCCAAGGGTCGCGCCGCGAAGGTCTTCGAGATCTACGGGTCGCTGCCGAGCTACCGCGCAATGCTCGACCGTGAAGGCGCCGCCGGCGCGGAGGACATCGCCATCATCGGGTCGCAGGATGAGGTCGTCGACCGGATCCTCGCGCTCGCCGCCATCGGTGTCACCGACTTTGCCGCGGTCGAGTTCCCGGGCAACCCCGATGAGGCGGTGGCGACGCGGGAAGCGATCAAGCAGGCGATGTCGTGACTGCCGTGCGCGCCGATGTCGACGGCCGCGGTGTCGCCACGATCACGGTCGACCACCCACCGATCAACCTGATCACGATGGACGTGTTCTTCGAACTGGCTGCGGTGATCCGGGAACTGGCCGACGACGATTCGGTTCGCGCAGTCGTACTCCGATCTGCGAATGCCGAGTGGTTTCTCGCCCACTTCGACGTCGAAGCGATTCAACAGTTCCCGCGAGTCCAGCCGATTCCTACCGAGATCGGTCCGTACGACCAGATGTGCGAGACACTTCGAACGATGCCCAAACCGACCATCGCCGTGATCACAGGTCGCGTTGGCGGCGGCGGGAGCGAGTTGGCGCTGGCCTGCGACATGCGCTTCGCGACGCCGGCCGCAATCTTCAGTCAGCCCGAGGTGGCGCTCGGAATCGTCCCCGGCGCAGGCGGTACCGTGCGTCTGCCGCGCCTGATCGGCCGGGGTCGGGCGCTCGAGGTCGTACTGGGTTGCGACGACATCGACGCGGCCACGGCCGAGCGCTGGGGCTGGGTCAACCGGGTACTGCCTGCCGACGAGATCGATGCGTTCGTCGACCGGCTGGCGGGGCGGACTGCAGGGTTCGCGCCGCACGCCGTCGCTGCAGCGAAGGCGAGCGTCGTTCGAGCGGAGATCGCCGTCGAGTCGGATCTGATCGCCGAGACCGTGGCATTCAACGCCACGCTGGCCGATGACGACACCCACGTGAGGATGCAGCGATTCCTCGACGCCGGTGGTCAGACGCCCGAGGGTGAACGACGCCTCGGCGAGTTGGCCGGCGAACTGTCGTGAACCTCCACGAGATGACTCCGCTGGGCGGATCCGGTCAGCGACCGGCGTTCTTGGCCGCGTAGAGCGCCCTGTCGGCGGCGTCGAAGTGGAACGGGCGGAGCCGGCACACCTGCGATCCGAACGCGGTGTCAGCTGTCTTGTCGCCGACGGTGACGGTGCGGATCGCCGCCTGAATGCGCTTACCCATGGCTTCGAGACCGGCACTCTCCAGGCCGGGGCACAGCACGAGGAACTCGTCGCCGCCCCAGCGAACCGCGAGATCGCCTGAACGGATGTTCTGGCGGATCTTGTCGCCGATGCGGCGGAGCATCTCGTCGCCGGCTTCGTGACCGAGGGCGTCGTTGACCTCCTTGAACCTGTTCAGATCGAACATCAGCACACCGACAGGAGGCGTGGGGACCGTCTGATCCTCGACGACTCCGGCCCAACGATCGAGGCCTTCCCGGTTGCAGAGACCGGTCAGCTGATCTCGAGTCGCAGCGGTGGCCTGATCGCGCAACGCGTCAAGAGTTGTTTCGGTGTGTGCGACCAGCGACCCCAGGGCGCTCTGCCAGGCATCCTCGAGTGGGTACAGGTCATGGCGTCGTGCACGCAGATCGGACACGTGGTTGATCTTGTCGACCACCGCCCGATCGAGGCGGTCACCGAACATGTCGCACAGTTCACCGATGACTTCACGTGTGCGCCCGCCGTCGAAGCCGATCTCGGCCTGGAACTGGCGTGCCGGTTCCAGCCCGAGCGCCGTGTCTGCATAGCTGCCGTGCTCGATCGCGTTCACGTAGCCGCACAGCGTTGGGGAGTACACCACGAGCGCCCACACCTCAGCGGCCGTTTCGTCGATGTGCAACGGCACATGGAACCCGCCGCCGTCGGTGTCGCGATTCCCGACGTATGCAACGGCGACCGTCGCACCACGGCCGACGAGGCGTTGAAATGCGTGGGCGCGAGGTTCGAAGTAGGTCCGCCGTTCAAATGCCCCGATCACCACTGCGTCCGGACCGAGCGCAGTCGCCGCCATCTCGAGCGCGTGTGACATCGTCGACAGCGTGCGCTTGGACAGGACGCCCTGGCGAGTTCTCGAGACCGTCGGTCGTCTTTGCAGTAGAGCACTCGTCATGTCGGTAACTGTCCGGATGCGTTCGGCCAGCGCCAGATATTTGACGATGTCGATCGGGGCCACCAGGGCGCAACCTCTCCGCGGACTCCTACAACGCGCGAGATGTGGCTCGAGGGTCGCTCACGTCAGCGCAGGGTCACATGAAGCACGACGTCGCCCTCTCCCTCGAAGACACGAACTGGATGCCCGTGTGCGTCGACCGAACGTTGACATCGTGGACGCGTCCGATGGCCGTGGCCAGGTGACGGGACAGGACGGTTCGCCGTCGAGATCAGCCGATACGGGGAGCGGCGACCCGCTCGTACAGCTCCCAGACCATGGGCGAACCGCCGACGTCGAAGCCGGTACGGATCGTGACGTGACCACCGGCGATCGTCTGATCCGAACGCGCAACGACGGGCAGCGAGAGCGTGGACTCGCCATTGTCGTCGAGCAGGCCCTTCACGTTGCCGCCGACGACGTTGGCGATCTCGCCGACGGCATCACGGAGCACCTCTTCGTGGAGATCGGCCACGTCGAGGTCGAGCAGTGACGCCGCCGACCGAGCGGCGAGATCGGCGTCCAGCGTCACGACGAGCGTCGCTGTCCACGATCCGCCGATGGAGATCGAAGCCGACAGGCAGTGCTCGATGGGAGCTGCCGGACCGGGCTCGATTTCATTGCCGAAGAGGATCGGCCAGATGAACGACACGATCTCGACGAGGGTGGCCTCGTCGACGGGCTGGTACACCGTGCCCTGGGGGTCCGTGTCGTGGTGAGTGGTGTCGTGGTCGATGCCCATCAACGGCCAGAACGCGCATCGCCGTCTCCCAGTTCCTGTGTGTCGGGGCTCGGAGCCCGGAGTTCGTGTCCTTCGGACGTCAGGATGGCGTTCGACCGGATGTCTGTTGTGCGAGAGCGCGGTCGGGATGCCAGGAGGTGGAGCATGTTCGCGCTCAGCTCCTGGTACCGGTGAGTGCGGCCACGGCCCGTGTGAGGTCGAGGGCGCCAACGTCGGTTCGTGTCTCATTGGACGGCTTGAAGTAGATCGTCTTGCCGACCTGGAAGCGTTCGAAACGCCCATCGGCGCCCACGGCGGTCTCCGCTGAACCGAGCATCAGGAATCCGTCGCTGCGCAGCCGACCGTGAGCGTGCTCGAGGACAGCCATTCGTGTGGACTTGTCGAAGTAGATCAGCACGTTGCGGATGAAGATCCCGTCGACGAGAGGAACACTCGAGGCACATTTCGGGTCGACGAGGTTCCCCTCGCGAAACTCCACGAAGCGACGCAGGTCCTCGCGGATCTCCCACTCGTTGCCGACCCTGTCGAAGTACTTCAGCAGCAGCTGGATGGGGAGACCTCGGTTGACTTCCAGCTGGCTGAACCTGCCGGACGACGACCGCTTCACCATCGTCGGCGACAGGTCGGTACCAATGATCTTGATCGTCCAGGTCGACGCGACCTCGGGAAAGTGCTCGTGGAGCATCATCGCCAGCGAATACGGCTCCTGCCCGCTCGACGACGCGGCGCACCAGATCGTGAGACGCTTGACACTGGATCGCACGGCGATCAACTCGGGAAGCATCACCTCGCGCAACGTGTCCCATGGATGGGTGTCACGGAAGAACGAAGTCTCGTTGGTGGTCATCGCGTCCACGATCAGACCGCAGATGCGTGCCGAGTCGGGTCCGTTGATCTGGGCGGCGAGATCGTTGAACGACTCGAGGCCCTCCTTGCGCACGATCGGTGCGAGTCGACTCTCGACGAGGTACTCCTTGCCCGGTTCGAGAACGATCGCCGAGTGGGCGAAGACCATCGTGCGGAGACGGTCGAAGTCGTGTGTCGTCAGGTCCATCAGTTCCTCCGTGAGCTGCGGGCGGTGTTCGCAGCCAGCACACGCCGGCTGATCTCTGATGCGATGTCATCGAGGGGCAGCACGTCGTCGGCGAGTCCGGCCGACGCAACGGCGCCGGGCATGCCCCACACGACGCTGGTCTCCTTGTCTTGGACGATCACGTGTGCACCCCGTTCTTTCAGGTCGACGCAGCCGCGCCGGCCGTCCGAGCCCATCCCGGTGAGGATGACGGCGAGCACGTTTCCGCCGTAGACCTTGGTGACCGATCGGAACAGCACGTCGACCGCCGGGCGGCAGTAGTTCTCCTGTGCGCCCTGGCTGATCGACAGGTGGGCGTCGATCGGCGATCCGGTCACGGTCATGTGGAAGTCGCCCGGTGCGATCCAAGCGCACCCGGGCTCGAGGCGCACTCCCGGCTCACCCTCGCCAACGCTGATCGCACAGGAGTCGTCGAGGCGCGATGCCAGGAACTTCGTGAAGACCGGCGGCATGTGCTGCACGATGACGATGGGGACCGACAGATCGGCGGGCAGGCGGGTGAGTACGGCGGACAGTGCGTTCGGGCCACCGGTCGACGACCCGATCGCCAGGACGTCGATGCGTCCGGTCGGCTCGACGTTCGTGATGGGTCCATCCAACGGTGGGAAGGTCAGTGCGACGGCCGGACGGCACAGGTTCTTGATCTTCGGGATCAGATCGTCGCGGACCCGATCCATACCTTCGCGGACACTGCCGACGTTGGCCGGCTTGGTCACGTAGTCCGAGGCGCCGAAACTGAGCGCGTCCAGCGTCGCCTCGGCGCCGCGGGCGGTCAGCGTGCTAAACATGATGATCGGGAGTTTGGGGTGGGTCTTGCGGAGCGCGACCAACGTCTCCAGACCGTTCATCTCCGGCATCTCGATGTCGAGCGTGACGACATCGGGCTTGAGCTTCTCGACCCGTTCGAGTGCGATGCGCCCGTTCTGGGCCATGCCTGCAACCTCGAGGTCCGGGTCACCCTCGATGATCGTCGACAGCAACCGTCGGATGACCACCGAATCGTCGACGATGAGGACCCTGACGGGTGGGCTCACCTGGACAGCCCCATCAGGTCGAGTTTGTCGCTGATGATCTCGGCGGTGATCGGCTTCATCGCGTACTCGTCGGCGCCGGCCTTGAGGGCCTCGTAGACGACTCGGGGGTTGCTCTCCGAGGTGACGACCATCACTTTGATGCAGTCGTAGTCACGACGATCGCGCACGGCAGTGATGAACTCCTGACCACCCATCACGGGCATGTTCCAGTCGACGAGGGCCACTTCTGGCATCGACATGGCGATCTGTTCGAGCGCAGCGGCGCCGTGTTCGGCCTCGGCGATGTCGGTGTGACCCAGTTCGGTGACCATCTTCTTCAGGATCATCCGCATCGTTCGGGAGTCGTCGACGATCAGAACACGCATGGCAGGGAGCTCCTCTGAGCTGAGACGACTGATACAGGATCAACGTGATGATGTGTGACCGTTGTCGACGGCCACGCCAAGCGCAGGTCGTACCGGCGCTCGAGGACGTCGGCGATGAGCTGTTCGACCAAGGGGACAGCGGCGCAGCGTCGGTCCGACACTGCTGCATGCCGGCGGGCGAGACCATCGAGCCCGACGATGTCGAACGCGTCGGTCGGCTCCACGTTGGCGGGTGCACCGACGTCGATGATCATTGGAGTCCAGTCGGGTTGGAGGTGACGAAGGCCGCTGAGCCGGCCGGACGTCAGGATCGGTGTGGGTGAGGAGACCGCCGAAACGACGACCTCCGAGCGCAGCAGAGCGGTGTCGAGCGCCGCCATGTCGGCAGTGCGGGCACCGATCTCCGACGCCAGGGTTTCGGCATGAGCAATTGTCCGGTTGGTGATCGTGATCTCGCCCTGGGTCTCCTTGGCGAGGCGCCGGGCGATCGTGGTCCCGGCGGGGCCGGCACCGATGATGAGCACCGGACCCGAGCGCATCGAGGCCAGCGAGGCAACAGCCGACCCGACGCCTGCGCCACCGGCACTGATGTCGGTCTGGGCTCGTGCCCGTCGACCGAGGGCGAATGCGTCTCGGAAGACGGCCCGGGTCACCGGGCCGGCCGTTCCGGTCGCCTCAGCGGAATACCATGCCTGGCGCAACTGGCCGAGGATGTCGGCGTCGCCGAGCAACGAGGATTCGAGACCGCACGCCATGCGCAGGAGATGCTCGACCGCAGAGCGGCCATCGAGCACGAACGGGTGGGCTGCGGCAGCGAGACAGGGTGACGGGGCGCCGGTGAACTCGATGCCGAGCGCCCCGTGCCAGACGTCGATCGCTTGGGCCACGTTCACACCGTGGGGGTGTTCGGATCCGAGCACCAGTTCGGTGCGGTCGCACGTGGCCACGACCACCGACTCCAGGTGCGGCACGTTCGAGGCGATGCGGTCGCTGACCCGAACCACATCGTCGGGCCCCAGGGCCAGCTCTCGGCCACCGGCGCTGTCGGCCGTGGTGGCCGAGACGCCGATCACCACGATCGATTCCGGGCGGAACCGCTGTGGTGTGATGGGGAGGGAGCTGGTCATGGGGCTGTGACGATCTGTTTGTCGGGTCGAGTTGATGGGTTTCGAGTTGATGGGGTTCGAGTTGATGGGGTTCGAGGTCGGGTCAGTAGGTGAACTGGCCGACGAGGGTTTGCAGGTCCGCCGCCATGCGGGACAGCTCGGAGGCCGCCTGTTGGCTGTCGGCGGCGCCGGCCGCGGTGCTCTCGGCTGCGGATTCGACGGCCTGCATGTTCGAGCTGATCTCCGACGAACCCCGGCTGGCGTCGTTGACCGACCGGGCGATCTCGCTGGTCGTTGCCGCCTGCTCCTCGACTGCCGAAGCAATGGTGTTCTGGAACTCGGAGATGCGACCGATGATCTGGCCGATCTCGGAGATTGCGTCAACCGACAAGCCGGTGTCGTTCTGGATCGCCTCGATCTTCCGAGAGATGTCCTCGGTGGCTTTGGCGGTCTCCTTGGCGAGTTCTTTCACCTCGTTGGCCACGACGGCGAAGCCCTTGCCGGCTTCTCCTGCGCGGGCCGCCTCGATGGTCGCGTTGAGCGCGAGCAGGTTCGTCTGCTCGGCGATGGTCGTGATGACCTTGACCACGAGGCCGATCTCGGCTGAGCTCTCGCCGAGTTTGCCGACTGTTTCGTTCGTGGTTGCGGCGGCGGACACTGCTTGTTCGGCGACTGCTGCGGCGTCGGAGGCGTTCTTGGCGATCTCCTTGATGGAGGCGCTCATCTCTTCGGCGGCGGTGGAGACGGTTTCGACGTTGCGGCTGACCTCGACGGAGCCTTCGGTGACCAGGCTGACCTGGCTGGAGGTTTCGGCGGCGTTGGAGCCCATCTGCTCGGACACGACTTGGAGTTCCTCGGCTGCTGCAGCGAGTGCTTCGGAGTTCTTGGCGATTGCCGAGATGCTGCCGCGGAGGCCGGTGAGGAGCTTGGCGATCCCCTCGCCCATCTGGCCGACGGGATCATCACCGGAAACGGTCACCTCCTTGGTGAGGTCTCCAGCCGCAGCGGCCGTCACGACCGCGAGCAGTGAGCCCACCTTGGTCTGCAGTTCTTCGGCGGCTGCCCGATCGCGTTCGGCGACGACCACCCGAGCGAACGCGTCGGACACGAGCCGGAAGAAGTTGCGAAGCGCGTCGATGCGGGGATCGGCTGCATCGAGCACGTCGATCGAGAAGAAGTCCATCGTGCCCCGTACGGTTCCGTCGAGGATGATCGGGAAACAGACCCCGCTCTTCACGCCCACGCGTTGGGCGACAGGGGCTCGGACACAGTCCGTCATCTCGCCGAGATCGGGCGTGAAGAACAGCTCGCGGGTCTTCCAAGCGCGACCCGCCAGGCCGACGCCCTCCATGAACGAAGCCTCACGGGTGACCCGACGGAACTCCTCGCCGGCGTCACCCGATTCGACGACCCACTTGAGCGCCTTCACCGATTCGTCGACCGTCCAGTAGGAGGCGTAGGCCCAGTCGAATTCGACGCGGACCGTGTCGATGGCGATCTGGGCCGCCTCGTCGAACGTCATCGCCCCGTTGAGCGCCGCCAGTACCCTGTTTATCGAGTTGGCTGCCTGGCTGGCGAGACGTTGACCTTGCACGGCTTCGGCCGCCTCACGCTCGAGACGCAGCCGGTCGGTGATCACCGACCACGATGCCATTGCACCGAGGAACTCGCCCTCGGAGTCGACGATCGGGCTGACGAGGAGGTCGAGAATCTCGGGTCCGACCTGGATCTCGGAGTTGATGGGCAGGGTGTTCTTCCAGTCGGCGAACATGCCCTGCTGGTGCTTGGGGTTCTCGTTGAAGATGTCGATCGAGCTGCCGACCACTTCGTCGGCCTTGCAGGGCAGGTACTGCTCGATGCTGCGCAGCGTCTTCAGCGACGCAGGGTTCATGTACTGCACGACCATGTCCGGGCCGGCGAACATCATGTTCGTCGGTGCGTTCTCCATCATCTGGGTCACTCGCTGGACCTCGATCTTCAGGAGCTTGTCCGCTGTGACGTCTTCGAAGACGACGACGTAGCCGATGACGTCGTTGGCGCCGTCGGTGACCTCGTTGATCTTCGTCGAGATCGTCACGTCGGAGAACCCGAAATCGACGTCCATGGGCATCTCGTTCCGGCGGGCGAGTCGGGCCTCGACCTTCGACGGGTCCTTGTGGAAGCGATGGATCGATCCGCCGAGGAGTTCGTCGACGCGAACGCCGAACGAGGCGTGCAGCTTGGGTTCCAGGGTGCGCAGGGTCTGCAAGCCGGCTTCGTTGATGTAGACCAGATTCAATCCGGGGTCCGCTACGAGGATCCCCGCCTGCTGCTTCTCGAGGATCGCGAGGAGACCCGAGGCCCCCTCGAGCAGGGTGGCCGCGCCGCGGCCGTTGAGGGATGTCATGTCTTTCTCCTTGTTGGCGTTGGCGTTGGCGTTGGCGCGGCGTGTTGGCTCGGCCTGGGTGGGGTCATCGGGGTTGTTGCTGTTGCTGTTGCTGTTGGGGACTTCGTGGGAACTGGTGGCCGTGGGCGACACTGACCGCTTCGCGGCCGAACGCTTGGCCGGTGGCTCGGCCGGCTTCTTGGCGGCGTCGACGATCGCATCGGCGACCGGCACGACGATGCCCGCCGCTTCGTCGATCAGCGGTTGGGCGACGCCGAGGCCGGCAAGGGTGCCGACCAGATGGCCGAGGACGGCGTCCATGTGGGCTCGGGTGACGCCGACGCCGGCATGGGCGTCGACGACATCGCGTCCCTTGTACGACTGCGGACCGCCGAAGGCCTGCGACACGAACGCAGAGAGCATGGAGCGCTGTCGTTTCATCGTCACGCCAGCGAAGGCTGGGGCAAGCGCGTCGTCGGCGAGAATCCGTTCGTAGAACTCGTCGACGACGGCCGTCACAGCGGCAGCACCGCCGAGTCGTTTGTAGAGATTCGTGCTGTCGGCAGCGATCTCGACGCGTGGGGTGTCAACGAGGGTCATGAGGCAAGACTTTCCGTTGGGTAATCGGTGATGTCGGGGAGGTCGAGGAGTCGCTCGGTGTCGAGGATCAGCAGCAGTCGGCTGTCGAGCTTGTAGATGCCGCGCACGAAGTCGCGGTAGACGCCGGTGAGTGTCGGAGGCAACGGATCGAAGTCGTCGTTGGTCACCTCGAAGACATCGCCGATCTCATCGACCAGGAGGCTCACGACACCGTCGTGGTGGCGAACGACGACGTTGATGGGCTCCTGCCCGGGCGGGCGAGGCTCGAGTTCGAGGCGATGGCGCAGGTCGACCGTGGTGACGATCTCGCCACGCAGGTTGATCAGGCCGTGGATGACGGGGGACACCAGCGGCACCCGGGTGCGTTCCTGGGATCGGATGACCTCCTGCACGCCGGTGACCGGAATGCCGAGGTAGAGATCTCCGAGGTAGAAAGTGCAAAACCTCGGATCGTCCTGGTTACTCATGCTGCAACTTCCTGGAAGAGGGACGGGACGGCTGAACGGAGCACTGATTCGACGTCCAAGATGTCGGTGACCCGCTCTTGGATCACCGCCGAGCACAGGACGCCGTGGACGGTGGACGTCGGTCGCAGATCGAGCGACTGTTCGACGATGTCGTAGATGTCGTCGACGACGACGCCGACGCGGCGCTCCCCTTGGGTGCACACGACGACCTGGAGAGGTTCGTCGTCGGACCGGGAGGACTGGATGCCGAGTTCCTCGGCGACGAACACGAGCGGCATGATCTCGTCGCGGTACTGAACGACACGACCGGCACCGGTGACCTCGACCTGTTCAGGGGTGAACTCCTCGAGGCGGGCGACCATCTCCAACAGCAGGGCAAGGCGCCGCGATCCGAGGCGGAACATCAGCATCCGGCGCACATCAGCGTCGACGATGCTCTCGTTGGAGGCGTCGGCGCCGTAGTGCCTTTCGCCCGACGAACCCATGCCGATGCTCTCGGCGATCCCGGCGACGTCGAGGATGAGGGCCACACGGCCGTCGCCCATGATCGTCGCCCCGGCGAATGCCGCGACCTGCTTGAGGATGCGCCCCAACGGCTTGACGACGATCTCGGCGGTGTCGCTGATCTCATCGACCACGAGGCCGAACTCACGATCGTCGGCTTGGACCACGACGATGTTGACGCCGTCGGTGTGGTCGGGCTTGGGCTTGCCGAAGACCTCGTGGAGGTACACGATCGGGAGCAGTCGACCGCGGAGCCGGTACACCGGTGCGCCGTGGACGTACTCGATTGCCGATTGCGGGTCGTGACCGTCGATACGCACGAGTTCACGCAGGCTCACCTGCGCAATCGCGAAGCGGTCGTCATCGCAGGTCACGACGAGAGCCGGGATGATCGCCAGCGTCAACGGGATCTTGATCTTGAAGACGGTGCCGACTCCGACGGTGCTCTGCACGTCGACGGAGCCGCCGATGCTCTCGATGTTCGTGCGGACCACATCCATGCCGACACCTCGGCCCGAGATGTTCGTCACCGTTTCGGCGGTGGAGAAGCCCGGCTGGAAGATCATGTTCACGATTTCGCGATCGGTGTAGCTCCCGTTGTCGTCAGTGCGACGGCCGAACAGGCCCTTCTCGGCGGCCTTGCGCCGGATGATCTGCGGGTCGATGCCCCGACCGTCGTCGCTGATCTCGATGATGACCTGCCCACCTTCGTGGTGGGCACGTAGTCGAACCGTCCCTTCGGCGGGCTTACCGGCCGCAATGCGCTCGGCTGGTGTTTCGATGCCGTGGTCGACCGAGTTGCGCACGAGGTGGGTGAGCGGATCCTTGATCGATTCGAGCAGCGTCTTGTCGAGCTCGGTGTGCTTGCCCTCCATCACGAGCGTGGCCTGCTTGTCACAGGCCAAGCTGAGGTCGCGCACCACCCGAGGGAACTTGTTCCACACGTTCTCGATGGTTTGCATGCGGGTGCGCATGACACCTTCTTGCAGTTCGGTGGTGATCAGGTTCAGGCGCTGGGTCGTCGCCGTGAACGTGGCATCGTCGGCGCCGGCGGTGTACTGGAGGATCTGGTTGCGGGCGAGCACGAGTTCGCCGACCAGGTTCATCAGGTCGTCGAGGAGTCCGACGTCGACCCGGATCGAGTCCGAGCCTGCGGATCGGACTTCGGTCGAGGTTGCGGTTCCGTCCTTCTTCGGTGAGTCGGGCTGGGGGGTCGGGTCCTCTTCGAGCGCTGGGCTCGAAGGGTGCACCGTTGCCTCGTGTTGCATGTCGATCTCCTCGATCTCTCCGATCTCCTCGGTCTCGTCGGTCTCGTCGATCTCCGTGATGGCTACGTCGGTCGTCTCCTCGGTTGCTACTTCCGTCTCCACCTCTGAATCGCCGAGGGCAGGCTCGCCGCGCTCCAGACGATCGAGTTCGGCGACCAGTTCGGTGTCGGAGCGTTCGCCCTCCAGGCCGGTGGCCTCCACGGAGGCGAGGATCTCTCGGACTGCGTCGACCATCGACAGCAGTGCGGTGGTGATCTCCTGGTTGACCTCGAGCACACCGTCACGAAGCTTCGACAGCAGGTTCTCGCCGACGTGGGTGATCGACTCGAGGCTGGAGAACCCGAGAAAGCCCGATGTGCCCTTGATCGTGTGGATGGCACGGAAGATGCGGGCGAGGGAATCGGCGGTCGTGTTCTGTTCGAGGTTCACCAGTTCCCGGTCGAGCTCATCGAGGCTCTCGTAGCTCTCCGTGATGAACTCATGGACCACTTCGTCGAGTTCGTCGGACATTGTCTGTCTCCATCGTTCGAGCGGGCCCGAAGACCCGACGGCAGGGCGTTCCCGCCGTGCTTCGCGAACTCGATAGTGCGGCGTATCCGCAACTGCGCAATGAGGTGAACGCCCGCTTCTTGCGGAAATCGAGACAGGCAGATTCCGACCGACCAGGCCCTTCGGACCTCGCTGATCAGTGCTGACTCAGCTCAGCGAGACCGGCATGGATGCAGCGGCCCGGACGTCGGCGTAGAAGTCGTTGCCCTTGTCGTCGACCACGATGAACGCGGGGAAGTCCTCGACCTCGATCTTCCATACCGCTTCCATGCCGAGTTCGGGGTATTCGAGCACGTCGACCTTGCGGATGTTGTCGAGTGCCAGGCGGGCTGCGGGCCCGCCGATCGAGCCGAGGTAGAAGCCCCCGTTGGTCTCGCACGCATCGGTGACCTGCTTCGAACGATTGCCCTTTGCGAGCATCACCATCGACCCGCGCGCCGACTGGAACTGATCGACGTAACTGTCCATGCGCCCGGCCGTCGTGGGCCCGAACGAGCCCGACGCATAGCCCGCCGGCGTCTTCGCCGGACCTGCGTAGTACACGGCGTGATCCTTGAGGTACTGCGGCATCGCCTCGCCGGCGTCGAGGCGCTCCTTGATCTTGGCGTGAGCGATGTCGCGCGCCACCACCATCGGGCCGGTCAGCATCACCCGGGTGGTCACCGGGAACTGCGACAGCTCGGCGAGGATGTCGTCCATCGGCCGGTTGAGGTCGATCCGCACCGGCTCGATGTCATCGAGATGCTCGTCTGACACCTCGGGCAGGAAGCGGGCCGGGTCGCGTTCGAGCTGTTCGAGGAAGATGCCGTCCTTGGTGATCTTGCCGAGCGCCTGACGGTCGGCCGAACACGACACGGCGATGCCGACCGGGCACGAGGCACCGTGGCGGGGGAGGCGGATGATGCGCACGTCGTGGCAGAAGTACTTGCCACCGAACTGGGCGCCGATGCCGTGGCCGCGGTGCGTTGGGAGAGGCTGATCGATGCCGCGCGCAAGGCGGGGTCGTCGCTCGGCGCGATCGTCGAATGCGTCGCGACGGGAGTTCCGGCGGGCAGGCGGACGTGCCGAGCGATTGCATCTTGTCGAAGATCCACGGCAGCAGCGTCGCCTCGTTGAGCAGCGCCTTGGTCTCCTGGTAGAGGTAGCTCTTGTTCGCCGAGCCGCCGCCCTTGGCCATGAAGAGGAACTTGTAGGCGTCGCCGTCGATCGCCGAGATCTTGATCTCCGCCGGCAGGTTCGTGCCGGTGTTCTGCTCGGTGTACATGTCGAGCGGCGCCATCTGGGAGTACCGCAGGTTCGAGGTCTGGTACGTGTCGTGGATCCCGTGGGCGATCGCCGACTCGTCGCCGCCCCCGGTGAACACGAACTGGCCTTTCTTGCCCTTCACGATCGCGGTGCCGGTGTCCTGGCACATCGGCAAGACACCCCCGGCGGCGATCGCTGCGTTCTTCAACAGGTCGAGAGCGACGAACCGGTCGTTGTCGGAGGCTTCGGGGTCGTCGAGGATGTTGCGCAACTGCTGGAGATGGCCCGAGCGCAAGAAGTGCGCGATGTCGTGCATTGCCTCGGCGGTGAGGCGGCGGATCGCTTCGGGCTCGACTTTCAGAAAGGTGCCGTCAGGTGTGTCGAAGGTCGACACTCCCTCTGTGCTGACGAGCCGGTAGTCGGTGTCGTCGGCGCCCAACGGGAGCAGCTCGGAGTAGGAGAACGGGGGAACCTCGGCCATACGCCGAGACTACGACCGAGCCGGAACGCGTGAACAAATGGGCCCGCCACCCGACCGTTCGTTCACGCGTTCCCGCTGGAAGCACGGTCGTGAAGCTCAGAAGGTCTCGACGAGCAGGGCGACGGAGGCGACCGTGCAGATGGCGAGCACAGCTGGTCGCACCACATCGGGCCGCAGACGATCCTTCACTCGGCGCGAGGTGACCACACCGAGGCCGACGCCGGGCAGGATCAGCAGCGTCAATTGCAGCTGGCGCATGCCGACCTCGCCGGCGAGCGCGAGCGCTGCGAGTGACATCAGCGACCCGATTGCGAAGAACGCCGAGATCGTCGCGCGCATCGTCGCCGGATCGCTGTTCTGATACGTGAGCGCCATCGGTGGACCACCCACGCCGGTGGTGGTTCCCGCGAATCCCGACGCGAGCCCGGCCACCACGAGCGCACGATCGGTGGGCTCGAACAGGCGACCCGTGATCGAGGCCAGCACTGCCAGCAGGACCGACGCAGCCACCATCACGGCGAGCACCCGTTCGGACAGCGCCGCGACAACGAGCGCGCCAGCGATGACGCCCGGGACCCGACCGATCAGCGCGAATCCCACATCGCGCGATTCGATGTGCTCGCGATCCACCCACGCGACCGTGAACGTCAACGGCAACACCGCGAGCATGATCGCTGTGGGGATGAAGTCGGGGTCGGCGAACAGCAGCACCGGCGAGGCGATCATCCCGAGCCCGATTCCGATCGACGCTTGCACGGTCGCGGCGACGAACACCACGGTGATGCATGCGATCGTCATCGCCAGCGAGAGCCCGAGCATCAGCGGTCCTTCATCCGCTTGGGATCGGCAGTCGCCGGATCGTCGGGCCACTGGTGCTTGGG
>ENA-OFCX01000705-OFCX01000705.1-metagenomes-genome-assembly--contig:-NODE-705-length-16129-cov-2.335697_pt1 | contig 16129 bp, 14 predicted proteins | sample MGYA00153384_OFCX01 | MGnify analysis MGYA00153384
GCTGCCAGCGATGCAGCGGGAGATCGGAGACCGGGACCAGCGAGGCGTCATGCGCCCAGTAGTCGAAGCACGCACGATCTGCGTAGATCGCACGGTCGAGCGCCGCCTCGGAGAAGCCCGCGCCCAGCCGGGCGTGGAGGACCAGCAGCGGGGAGCGGGCGACCGCCGAGATCGGGTCGAGCTGCACCGCCCCGAGGCGCTCGACGGTCGCGGCGACCTCGGCCGCGGTCGGCGCCCGCCGCGGCGGCGGGCCGGCGAGCCCCTGCGCGTGGAGCGCGAGGCGCCGCGCGTGGATGAGCGAGAGCGACCTCAGCGGTTGCGCTCGTAGAGGAGCTTGAGGCCCTTGAGCGTCAGGTCCTCGTCGATCGCGTCGACCTGCAGCATCTGTGCCACGGTGCCGACCATCACCCGATCGTCGCCACCGCCGGTCTCCCAGCCGTGCGAGATCAGCGCCTGACCGAATTCGGGCTCACCATCCGCCCGAAGACAGTCACGGATCATGTCGCGGTAACGCGGTTCGAACACGTGGAGCGGCAAGATGCCGCCAGGCAGCAGCACCGATCCGAGGGGGAACATCGGCATCACCGCCATGGCGCTCAGCGAGGTCCCAGCGTCTCGGCGTCGGGTCCAGCGGGGAACGCTGCCAGGCGCTCGGCCAGCGCGCCCCAGAACGCCACGTAGCCCTCAGCGCTGACGTATCCGGGCCCGTTGAGTACGAGCGCGAACTCGATCACGTCACCGTTGGGTGCGTCGAGGTAGCCGGCGAGTGCTTTGACCTCGGGGGGGTCGGCGTCGACTGGCGGGTTGCTCAGTGTGCCGGTCTTGGCCGCCAGCCGTCCCTCGACTGGGGTACCGAGGAACTCGTCGATCAGCGTGCCGCTTCTTCCAGCAACCGCCAGACCCTCGACGGCTGTGGTCGATTTGAGGTGATCCAACACGGCAATCAGCGTGTCACAAGTCAGGCGATTGTCCGTACTGAGCCCCGAACCGTCAACGAGCACGACACCGTCCATCAGGGCCTCCCACGATCGGACCGTGAGATCGAGCACCCGCAGGCCTGCTTCCGTAGTGCCCTCATCGGTGGCGACATAGCCGATCTCCTTCAGCAGCATCTCGGCGGTGTCGTTGTCGCTGCGCGTCAGCATGTCGGAGACGATGGTCGACAACGGCGCCGAGTCGACCGTCGCGATCACAGACGTACCGGGATCGAGTAGGCCGGACTGCCAACCGTTGGAGATCGCGACACCACGATCGCCCAACAACCGTGAGAACTCACGTGCAGCGGCGTCGCTCGGGTCACGCTGGCGGCCGGAACGACCGACGGTCTGGCCGTCGTTCACCACGAGACCGCCGATCGGACCCGCATCCACGAACGCCACTCCACTCCCCCATCTCGGGTTGACGAACTGATCGTCGTAGCGGGTCCCGTCGCCGACGACCGCACCACTGATCGACGTGATCCCCGCTGCGACCACAGCATCGGCGAGCACGTCGAGCGAGGTGGTCGCTGACGCGGGGGCAGCATCATCGACCGGCGCAAGACCGGTCGACACCAAGAGCGGATCACCACCGCCGACCAGGTACAGGTCCCCACCGACGACGCCGTCGACTGGAGCGGACGCAGCCACCGACGTCGTGAATCGATGGTCCGGCCCCAGGACCTCGGTGGCGGCGCCGGCGATCAACAGCTTGTTCGTGCTGGCCGGAATCACCGCCACATCACCGTTCCACGAGCTCACCGAACGACCGTTCACCGAAACCGCCAGACATGAACGTGCGTCGACGAATGCGGCGAGCTGCTCGATCGATGTGGCGAGTTCGTTGTCGGCGCCCTGCCGGGCCAGGATCGTGGGAGCTCGTCGGTAGTCGAGCATCGTCGTGGACAAGGCAGCGCTGGGATCGGTGGTCGGCTCGAAGGTCTCGGGCCCGGCATCGGACGTGACCTCGCGCTCGGCTTGCCCGTCACTCCACACCAGCACCGCCGTCAGCGCCGCAACGGGGACGAGTGCCAGACCGATCAGCCCGAACAACGGTGCTCGACGGTACCGAACCGGCACCCCGGCCACGTCGGGAGATCCGGGCGCGTCCTGTGGCACCATCAGCGGATCGGTCGGGTTCATCGCGGCCCGACGTCGGCCGGCGACGCACCCGCCGGGTAGGTGTCGAGCGCATCGGCGAGGTCGTCCCACACCGGCCGATACTCGCTCTGGTCCGACACCGTGGGCCCGTTCAGCACGAGCACGTATTCGATGGCGCTGCCACCTTCGACGGGAAGAAAACCTGCGAGCGCCTTCACGGCCGGCGGGTCGACGTTGAACGGCGGGTTGTTGAGTGTGCCGGTCTTACCCCTGAGGCGGCCGGCAATCGGGTGGTCGACGAACGCGGTCGCCAACGTGCCGGTCTGGCCTGCGACGGGGAGACCCTGGCCGAGCGGCGATTCGAAGCCGGTGCGTTGGAGCACGGTGAGAATCGCTTCGCACGTGAGCCGGTTGTCGAGGCTCAGGCCAGATCCGTCGACGAGCACGATTGGCGCGACGTCGACGTCCCACTCGATCAGTTGGTCACGCACCACCCCGAGACCGGCTTCGCGTGTTCCGACCGTCGCGATGGCGTATCCGAGTTCCTTGACCACCATCTCGGCGGTGTTGTTGTCACTGTTGGCGAGCATTTCAGCGATGACGTCCGACATCGGCGCAGAGTCGATCGAAGCGAGTTCGACTGCGTCGATCGGGGCTGTCCCGGCCGACGCGTCACCACCGATGCCGACCCCCCTCGCTGCGAGCATCAAAGTGAACTCCCGGGCGGCCGACTCATTGGGATCGCTGCCTCGCAGCGGGTCGCCGAGCACGCGCGAGTCGTTGGCCATCAATGCGTCGTACGGTCCACCTTCCAGACCCGCCACTCCGTCGCCCCAACCGGGAGCGAAGTACTCGTCGTCGTACCGACTGCCGTCGCCGACGACCGAACCGGTGATCGACGCGACTCCGGCAGCGACGACGCGGTCGGCGAGCACGTCGAGCGAGGTCGGCATGGTGACCGGGTTGCGTTCGAGATTCGACGCCGGGTACCACGCCGATGACAACAACGGGTCTCCGCCACCGACCAGGAAGAGATCGCCCTCGACCACGCCACCGACCGGCAACGATGGCGACACCACCGTGGTGGTGTACCGAAAATCCGCTCCGAGACGCTCCAGCGCAGTGGCGGCGACAGGAAGCTTCTGGTTGCTGGCCGGAATCACGGCGAGATCGGCGTTTCGATCCCCGACCGGGACGCCATCGACTGCGACAGCACCGCACGACCGATCGTTGAGTGAGCCGAGGAATGAGCTGATCTCGGCGGTGAACGCACCGATGTTGAGCGCACGGGAAATGATGGTGGGTGCACGACGAAAGGCGAGCACGCCGGTCGACAGTGCCGGCGACGGCGTCGACGCGACGGCCGTCGGATCGATCGTGGGCGCCGCCGCGGCGGCGTCGTGCTGACCCGACGACCACGAATGGAGTGCGAAAAGCGCAAGCGCCGGCGCGACCGCCACTGAGGCCAGCACGATCCATGGCCCCGGCCCACGACGCCGACGGTCTCGCGATGTCACCGCTGACGCGCTTCGCGGAACTTCGAGTAGCGGATCAGGTGGCCCAGCGCCGTGACCGCCTGGCCCCCGCTCGGGTAGCACAGCCTTCCCAATCGGCGAACCGTCGCCGGGCCGGCGTTGTCGGGATCTGCGGTGGCGAGTTCTGTGGCAACCAAGATGGGCTTTGCGTTGGCGACGCTCAGCTCGTGCGCAGCCTCGGCGAACCGCTCGTCCTGACGCTCGTGGTAGGCCACGATGCGTCCGAGGCCGTGGTCGGGATAGAAGTGGCCCTCGCGCATCATGCGTGCCTGATTGCTCTGGATCCCGAGGCCGAGATAGATCACTGCATCGACTTCGGGGTGCTCGGCGATCAACGCCATCACCTCAGGGATCGTGTCGCGCACCTCTCCTCCAGCGCAGTCGATCGGGTTGTTGCGACTCCACCGGGGTGGGAGCTTCTCGTCGATCGCCGCTCGAAGATCGGCTGGCAGGTCCATCAGCACGATGTCGGGATCTCGCGTGATCGCATCGGCGGTGACCACGCCCCATCCGCCTGCGGTGGTGAGCACGATGGTGTTCGGCCCCTTCGGCAACGGCTGGGTCGCGAACGTCGCGGCAGTCTCGAACGCCTCGGTGACGGTCACGGCTCGAGCGATGCCCGCCGCCCGACACTCGCCGTCGAAGATCTTGTCGTTGGCCGCCAGGGCTCCGGTGTGGCTCGCAGCGGCCTGCGCCCCGCCCTCGGTTGCGCCGCCCTTGACGAGCACCAGGGGTTTGCGAGCGGCGGCGGCGGCGAGGCGATCCATCAATCCGCGTCCGTCGACGATGCCTTCGACGTAGGCGAGCCCGACGCTGGTGGCAGGGTCATCGGCGTACCAGTCGAGGTAGTCGGCCACGGTGACGGCGGCGGCGTTGCCCGCCGACACGGCCCGGCTGATCCCGACCCCGCTGGCACGCGCCATGTTCATGAAGCTCGACACGAAGTTGCCGCTCTGGCTGGCGACCCCGATACCACCGGCCGGTGGGTACGGCGCAACGATTTGGGCACACAGGTTGGCCGGAGTGCTCACCACACCCTGGCCGTTCGGCCCGGCGAGCAAGATGCCCAACTCGTCGGCGAGCGCAACCAGTTCATCTTCGGCGCGTTGGCCCTCAACGCCCGCTTCGCCGTACCCCGCGGACGTCAAGAATGCCGCTCTGACCCCTTTGGCGGCACAGGCCCGAAGCAGGTCGGGGTTCGCTGCAGCCGGAGTGCACACGAACACCAGGTCGATGACATCGTCGGGCAGGTCGGCGATGTCGGCAACCGTTTTCACGCCGAGCACCTCCTCGCCCTTCAGGTTGGTGCCGAACACGCCGCCCGCGTAGCCGCTGGCGAGCAGGTTGTGGAGTGACACGAACCCGAACTTGCCGGGATGCGTCGACGCGCCGGTGACCAGGACACCTTTGGGGTCGAACAGGGCCTGGAACTGTGCGTCACTCGGTCGCGGGCGAGCGGGGGTTCGCACCGCGTCGCTCCCATGGTCGAGTTCGACGAGTCCGTCGACGGCGACCATTGCGCCGTCGGGTTGCACGATCAGCGGGTTGATGTCGACGCTGGCGATGTCGTTGCGTTCGGCTGCGAGCCGACCGAGACCGACGATCACGTCGACGAGCTGCTGTCGATCGACTGCGCTCTCACCGCGGAATGCTCCCAAGAGTTTCTGCGTCGCCAGGTCGTCGATCATCTCGAAGGCGGTGATCGCGTCGATCGGCGCAGGTCGGAACACGACGTCGGCGACTGCTTCGGCCAGGATGCCGCCGACGCCCAGCATGACCGTGGGGCCGAACTGGGGATCGCGCACCACACCGGCGATCAACTCTCGATTCCCCGAGATCATCGGGGCGACCAGGATCGACACCTCGCCGTCATCAGGCGTCGACGCGGCGAGCAGTGCTTGCGCAGCAGCTTCCACAGCGCTGCGATCGCCGAGGCGGAGCTTCACGAGACCTCGTTCGGTCTTGTGGGCGATCGCGTCGCCATTCAACTTGGCCACCACCGGGTACCCGAGTTGGTCGGCCGCATCGCCGGCGGCGTTCGCGTCGGAGACGACATGTTCGGGGGCGATCGGAATGCCGTAGGAGGCCAGGAGCGCCTTGGAATCTCGCTCCGACAGCGTGGCGTGCACGCCGGTTCCGGTGGGGGTCGTCTCTGGGGTCGCCATGCGTCTCGTACGGTAGCTGTGGCGGGGTACTGCTTCGTGGTCAGCTGGTGCCAGCTGACGGTCAGCCGGGCGCCGGCGACACGTTGTAGGTGAGGACGCTCTTGGCGATCAACCGGCCGGTCGTCGCGCCGACGGCTTCGCTCTCGCAGAACACCACGGGGCGGCCACGTTTCGTCACCCAGCCCTCGGCCACGACGTCCTCGTCCTTGACCGCACCGATGTACTGCACGTGGAGGTCGACGGTCGAATACCGGTCGTTCGGTCCGAGGACGGAACCGACGGCGGGGGCCAGCACGGCGTCCATGAGCGAGGCGATCGCTCCGCCGTGGACGATGCCACCCGGGTGCAGTAGGTCGGCTTTGAACCTCAAACGCATCCGGCAGTAGTCGATTCGTGTCTCTTCGACTTCCAGCCCGAGCAACATCGGGTAATAGACGATCTCGGACTTGCCGAATTTCGCCCACCGGGCCGCAGCATCATCGGGAAGGGGCTCGTACTGGTCGGCTCTGGTCATCGCCCGATCATGTCGGCATCAATGCCGCGCGGAAGAACTCGATGATGTGCTCGCTGCGCCGATCGAGCGCAGCGGGAGCGAGAGGATCCTCGTCGAGGAGTCCTTCGAGGAACGGTGCATCGGAGAAGTAGCTGAGCAATGCCCCGTAGCCGGTGAGCAGGAGCTGTTCGGGGTTCTGATGGCGGAAGACTCCAGCATCCATCTCCCGTCGGAAGTAGTCCGCTGCCTGGTCGAACATGGGCCGCAACACCGCGGCGAGGTCGATGCCCAGGTGCGATCCGCCGTCGATCGCCTCGCGGCGCATCAGGGTGACGTAGCTCGGGTTGTCGGCGAAGTATCCGAAGCCGGCACGGAGGACCTGCTCGACCTTCGGCCAGCCCTTCGCCGTCGATTCGATCGCTCCGACCAGCCGCGCGAACCAGTCCGACAGGAGGCGTTCGAACACCTCACCGTACAGCGCGTCCTTCGAGGCGAAGTGATGCAGCAAGCTGGGCCGTCGGATGCCGACTTCGGCGGCGATGTCGTTGAGCGACGTGCCGCTGTAGCCGGCGTGAGCAAAACACGACAGCGCTGCGTCGAGGACCTGGTCGCGTGTGGACCGACCCTCGACGGGCGCCTCGATGTCATTGATCACGCGGGAGGGTAGACGCCCATCTGCTTCGACTTGTCCGTCTGCCAGAAGATGTCCGCGATCTCGTCGATGTAGGCCACCAGCTGCTCGCCCACGGCCGGGTCCATCGACTTCTTGGCCTCGCCGGCCTGGTGGATCGCCTTCCAGAACAGCTCGTGCAGCTGTGGGAACGCCGCGAAGTGGTCGGGGGCGAAGAAGTCGGCCCAGAGCACCATCAGATGGTGCTTGGTCTCTTCGGCGCGCTGCTCCTTGATCGAGATGCAGCGAGCACGGAAGACGTCGTCGTCGGATTCGGCGTACTTCTCGGCGGTCTTGACCACCGACAGGGCCTCGATCTTGGCCTGGGCCGGGTCGTACACCCCGCAGTACAGGTCGCAGTGGGCGTGGGCCACAGTGGCCGAAGCGAACAGTTTGGCGAACATGAGTGGCTCCTCAGAGTGCAATGGTGGGGTGTTCAGTGCTGACACTCCCCGTGGGGCGTCATCTCGAAACATACACTCCGCGCCCGTGCCCATGCCCATGCCACGTCGATTCCTGGTGTCGGATCGCTCGATGGAACCGACGTTGGTCGACGGGCACGGCCTCATCGGCGTCCCGAGTCGCAGGGCGCGGATCGGTCAGCTGCGTTGCTTCCGACATCCCGAGCGGCCGGGCTTCTGGCTGGTCAAGCGGGTCGCAGACGTGCACGCTGACGGAACGATGTCGGTGCTGTCCGACAATCGTGCGGCGACCGTGGCGGATTCCCGCTCGTTCGGGCCGGTACCGATCGCCGGGTCGTACCGCGTGGTCGTACGGATCCCCCGGCGGCTGATGTGACCGCAATCGACTCCTAACCTGGGCGCCATGCAGATCGTTTCCGCACTGTTCGTCGAAAGCTTCGAGATGCGCGAGGCGCCTGGCCCATCGACTCGCATCGACCTCACCGGTGTGATGTTCTCGCAGGCCGCACCCGAACCGGCGCCGCTCACGATCACGCCCCACCTGATCGGGTTGATCTTCTGTCCCGAAGGCGAAAACGGTTCCGGTGTCTTCGAGGTCGTGTTCCGTCGCGGCGTCGACGAAGACAGTGAGCAGGTGGCCCGCAACGTCAGCCCGTTCACCGTCGAGCCCGGCAAGTTCACCTACCGGCTGGTGCGCGGCGAACTCGAGTTCCCCGACTACGGACAAGTGTTCGCCCACTGCCGCATCGATCACGGCCCCTGGCACCTCGTGCCGTTCACCCTCCTCCCACCCGCCTGAATCACTCCAGGGGTCAGACCCCAGGCGTGATCGGCACGCGTCTCGCTGTTCGCGTACGAGTGCTTCATGACGTCACTCCTGGGGTCTGACCCCTGGAGTGATGGGTTCACGTTTGTTGGTCTCGGGTACTCTCGCCGCGTGTCGTTGACTGCAGAACAAGACAAGCTGGCCGTCTCGCTCATCCGCGGGATGGCCATGGATGGACCGCTCGCCGCGAACAGCGGCCATCAGGGCACGGCCATGGCCCTCGCCCCGCTCGGCCATGTGCTCTACAGCCGGGTGATGAAGCATGACCCGGCCAACCCGGATTGGCCCGACCGTGATCGATTCGTGCTCTCCAACGGGCATGCCTCGATCCTGCAGTACTCACTGTTGTTCCTGTCCGGCTACGGCCTCGAACTCGACGACCTCCGCAACTTCCGGCAATGGGGATCGGCCACCCCCGGTCATCCCGAGGCCGGCCACACCGCCGGCGTCGAGGTCACGACCGGCCCGCTCGGGCAGGGCTTCGCGAATGCGGTGGGCATGGCCATCGCTGAAGAGAACCTACGCGCCCGGTTCGGCGCCGACGCCCAGGACCACTTCACGTTCGTGATCACAGGAGACGGCTGCCTGATGGAGGGCATCAGCCACGAGGCCGCTTCCCTGGCCGGTCATCTCGGACTCGGCAAGCTGATCTGTGTCTTCGACGACAATCACATCACGATCGACGGTCCGGCGAGCATGTCGACCGGCGACGACGCAGCGATGCGGTTCCGTGCCTATGGCTGGGACGTGATCAATCTCGACGAGATGGCCGACGACCTCGACGGCCTCGAAGCGGCGCTCCGAACTGCAAAGGCCCAGACCGACAAGCCGTCGCTGCTGATCCTGCGCTCGCACATCGGCGGCCCCTCGCCCGACCACATCGACACCGCTGCGGCTCACGGCAACCCGTTCTCAGCCGGTGACGTGACCCGGACCAAACAGGTCATGGGGATTCCCGACGAACCGTTCTGGGCGCCGGACGATCTCGTCGCCGCCTATCGAGATCACGTCGGCGAGCGTGGAGCGGCCGCTCGGTCGGCATGGCAGGAGTCGAGCGGCTCGGTCACTTCCACGCCTGAGTGGCAGGCAGCGTGGACCAGCACCGGCACCGACGGCTGGGACACGGCGTTGCCGTCGTACGAAGTCGGCGAGTCGATCGCCACCCGCAAGGCCATCCAGAAGGCACTCGACGCCACCTACGACAATCTGCCTGGTTTGATGTCCGGCTCCGCCGACCTCACGGGCAGCAACGGCACCGGACTCGCTCGCACAACGGCGTTCACGATCGATGATCGGGCCGGGCGCTACATCCACTTCGGGATCCGCGAGCATGCGATGGGCGCGATTTGCAATGGCATCGCCTACGACGGGTTGTTCCGCGCGAGTGGCGCGACGTTCCTGGTCTTCGCCGACTACCTGCGCGGCTCGATCCGCCTCGCGGCGCTCTCGCATATCCCGGTGACTTATATTTTCACCCACGACTCGGTCGGAGTCGGCGAGGACGGCCCGACCCACCAGCCGGTGGAAACCGTCAGCGGCCTGCGGGTGATCCCGAATCTCGATGTCATCCGCCCGGGTGACGCGGAGGAAACCGCCGGTGCCTTCGTGGCCGCCATGGGCCGCACTGACGGACCGACGGCCCTGATCCTCACGCGCCAGGCGATCCCGCTGATGAATGATCTGACGGTCAGAGAGCGGCGCGACGGGGTGCTGCGCGGGGGCTACATCGCCCGCAAGGAAAGCGGTGCGCTGACGACCATTCTGATGGCGACCGGGTCCGAGCTCCAGCATGCGATGGCCGCGGCCGTCGAGTTGGGCGATGGCGTGCGGGTCGTCTCGTTGCCGTGCTTCGAGCGCTTCGAGCGGCAGAGCCCGGAGTATCGCGAAAGCGTGCTGCCGAAGTCCTGCACGAAGCGGATTTCGATCGAGGCCGGCGTCACCGATCTGTGGTGGAAATATGTAGGCACCGAGGGCAAGGCGCTCGGGATCGATCGCTTCGGCATGAGCGCGCCGGGAGATATGGTGATGAAGGAGCTCGGGATGACCAAGGAGCACGTGCTGGCTGCGGCCAGGTGAGCATCAAGCCCGGCGGATCACCGACTCGAGGCTCCGTGCGAGCTGCGCCAGACGTTCCCGTTCCTCCCCTGCCACCGGTGCGGGGTCGAATCGGAGGCGTTGGTGCAGCTCGATGGCTTCCTCCAGCGCGTGGGCATCTCCCAGCGTCGGACGCAGCGTCAGGAGCCATGCGGCGAGCGGCTGGCCGAGCGGGCGAGGGCCCAGCAGTTTCTCTGCGGCGCCTTCGAGGGTATTAAGCGGGGTGCGTGCGACCGGCCCCTCGTAGCCCGTGAATTTCCGCTCAGCTTCGAGGCGGCGTTTGGATTTCCACAGCCGCTTGACCACGAAGCCGACGACGCCGAGGCCGATCGCCGACATGACGAGGGTGGCTCCGAGGCGGTTGGCGGGGCGGTTCCGCCAAAGGAAGAAATCCTCGCGGACGCGCCTCGTGGCGTCATTGAAACGTTGCAGCAGCGTGGTCGGTGGCGGCAGCGTGCCGAACCAGGACCCGGGCGTGGTATCGAAGTCGAGCCAGCGGCCGGCGTCCGCATCCCAGACCCGGGTCCAGGCGTGGCCGTGGGTGCCGCGGATGACGTATTCCCGGCGTTTTGGATCAAGCTCGGCCACGGCGTAACCGGTGGCGTAGCGCGCCGGGATGCCGGCCTCGCGCAACAGGAGGGTGGCGGCGGTCGCGAAATACTCACAATGCCCGGAGCGGGCGTTGGTCAGAAATTGCCCGACCGCCGTCAAATTCCCGGTCCCATAGGTGGAAATGGAGATCCTCGGCTGGCGCGAGTAGCTGAACTCCCGCTGGAAGAAGGCGCGAAGCGTCGCGAGTTTCGCTTTGAGCGTGGGTTGTTCGATGAACCCGATTTCTTTAGAAACCGCCTGCAGCGCGTCCTCCTCGGCATTGAGGACGAAAAGATCATCTGAGCGAGGAGGGGCTTCGGGGTCAGCCTCGCCGAGGTAGGCGACCGTGCCCTCAATGACCGATTGCTTCGGGAACACCCGGACGGTGCCCAAGCCGTTGCGCTCGATGCTGTCCACCTCGAAGCCATCGAGGCTGGCGGCATTTCCCGGCAGCGCGAGCGGCGTTTCTTCCGACGCGGCACCGCGGACCGCGAAACGTGGCAGGTCCGGGCGGATCGCCTCACTCTGGGCCTCCGCCGTCAAATCTCCGGCCACGATGTGATGGACCTGGCCGACGACCGGCTCGATGGCATCGAGGGTTTTGAAATCCTTGTCGACGACCTGTTGGACCTTCCAGCGGCCGGTGGCATAGGCGTTGTAACTCGCCGTGCGCAGTAGCAGCGGGGGCTTGGCATTGTCCACCGTGCGGATCCGCCAGACGATGTCGGGAGATTGGTTGATATCGCCGGGGGTGCCGACCAGCGTGGAAACGGAGTCTGGATCAAAAGCGGCCCGTCCCGGTGCGCTGTTACCGAGGGCTTCCTGGAGGCGATTGAGACCGAGCTGTCCGGCGACCGCGATGCCGCCAGCGACGGTCAGCGCGACGATCAGCGAGAGCGGGCGGCTGCGGCTGGCGGCGAGCAGCATCCAGCCGGTCAGGATGATGATGCCGGGCAGGAACATCCATGAACTCGATCGCGAGCCCAAGGTGGAGGCGACCATGGTGGCCACGAAATAAATGTTGCCGAAATTCACGTGGATCACCGGCTCGGTGAGGCCCAGCCGGGTATTTCGCCGTCGGCGGTATTTCGCGAGGAAGGAGAAGGTGTTGAGCGGCAGCGAGTCGGAAAAGCCGTAGACTTGGATGAACTGCATCGGCAGGAGCAGCGGCGGCAGCCACGTCAGAAGGGTAGGGAGGGCATCGTAAGGCGTGCCCTCGAGGAATATCAGTACGGACGCGAGAAAGATGGCCAAGGTGGTGAATCGCCAGGCCCGGTCACAGGCTTCCTCATTGAAATCCCACCGGAATTTCTGCCAGTGCGCGCTTTCCACGATGAGGGCCAGCAGGATGCCGATCATCGGCCGATCCGTCATGATGCCCCAGAACAGGAGCAGCACGCCGAGGATGTAGCGGGGTGGTGGAAGGACCGGTTTGATGATTTCCAAGACGGTTAGGAATGAACGGCGAGGGTTCTCGGCAGGCGTAGGAGTTCGCGTGGGATCTGGCCCGATTCCAACCAGTAGCCGGGTGCGCCGCCGCCCGGGCCCTTGCCGATGACGATGGGCGAGCAGGCCACTCCGCCGCGCGAGAGAGCGGCGAGGAACTCTGCCCGCGCGTCGTCCCAGCCGTTAAAAATGACGAGGCCGGTGGCGCAGGATCAGGCGGGCGAGCGCGGCGAAATTCTCCACACGCTCGGGCTGCACGCCGGCGAGGACTTCGAGCAATTTCTCCGCCCGCTCCACGCCGCGGCCGGCGGTCACGCGGTGGGCCTCGTTTTTGATGAACATGAGATCGAGCAGCGACTCGCTGGTATCGATGGAAGCGGCGAAAGATGCCGCCACTGAAATGACTTCCTCGAATTGGTCATCGGTCCGATCGCAGGAAACGGTATCCACAACGAGGCCGTAGCGCGGGTAGAAGGTGTCTTCAAGTTCCTTCACGATCGGCCGCCCGGTGCGGGCCCAGCTTTTCCAATGAATCTGCCGCAGCGGGTCGCCGGGGCGGTAGTCGCGCAGGCCTACGAACTCGCCGGACGTCCCGATGGAGTTGGTATTCGCCTCCCCGGAGACCTTGAATGCCGCGCCGCCAGGCAGCTCGATGGGCGGTAACGGGAACCTCCGCGGCAGGACGGTGAGCGTGGCGGCCGGGGCTTTCACCTTCCGCACCCGTTGAAACAGGCCGAAGGGATCCGGCAGCAGCACGCGCAAGTCATTGAAACGGATCACCCCGCGGCGCAGGGGCGTGAGTTCGATGAAAACGCGCACCTGCTGACCCGCCTTGAGGTCCAGGTGATCGCGCGAGAAACCACCGGTGAAAAGCCGGTTGCCCAGTAGCAGCCATTGCCAGCGGAAATACGCGAGGCGGCGGTCGAAGCCGTTGCGTTCCTCCTCGCCGGGCTCCCGCAATGTCGAGAAATCCGCCACGCTCGGCCGTGGGTCCGGAGCCGTGTCGGCCAGCCACGCCCGGCTGAGGCGGTGCTTGCTGCGGTTCCACATTTTCACTGTGTAGCGCAGCGGTTCACCGGCAGTCGCCAGCCGCGGTAGCTCGCGGATCGCCTCCACCGTCGCACTCCGGAACATCGCCCACGGGATGCCGATCAGCACCATTCCCAAGCTGAGCGAGAACAGCTGGTAAACCGAATTACGGTCATGGCCGATGATCAGACAGGTCGCCAGCACCAGCACCAGCCCGAGCGCGATCCCGGCCGGGCGGCAGCGGCGGGAGAGGAAATGGTGGATGCCCGCGCCGCGGAAATAGAGCTTGTGAAGGTAAGGGTCCAAGCGTCTCCAGCGCATCGGGCGGGCGGACGGTGGAGGTGGCATTTTCATCCGCTCGGAAAAATCACACCGGCACGGGCGTTTGTTCGATGAGGTCGGCGACGATCTGGCGGGCGCTCGCACCCGAATACTTCGCCTCCGGCGCGAGCACCATCCGGTGGGCGATCACGTCCGCCGCGACCGACTGGATCAGCTCGGGCGAGACGAAATCCTTGCCTTGGAAGACCGCCAGCGCCTGGGAAACCTTCATCAAGGCCAGCGACGCCCGCGGGCTGGCGGCGAGCTGGACCGACGGGTGGCCGCGGGTCGCGCCGACCAGTGCGACGACGTAATGGCGCAACTCGGCACTGAAGCGGACTTTTCTGGCGGCGGACATCAGGTCGACGATTTCCTCGCGGGTGGCGACGGGTTCCAGCAGATCCACGGGATGGGACTCGGTCTGGTCCGCCAGGATTGCGGCCTCCTCGGCAGCGCTCACGTAGCCCAGTGAGCACTGCATCGCGAATCGGTCCATCTGCGCCTCCGGCAGCGGGTAGGTGCCGCGGAATTCCACGGGATTTTGCGTGGCGATCACGAAAAACAAGCCGTCGAGTTCGTGGCGCAGCCCTTCGATGGTGGCTTGGCGTTCGCCCATCGCTTCGAGCAGGGCGCTCTGCGTGCGCGGCGAGGCGCGGTTGATTTCATCCGCCAGCAGGATGTCCGTGAAGACCGGGCCGGGGTGGAATTTGAAATCCTGGGTGCGCGGATCGAGGATCGAGACGCCCAGAATATCGGAAGGCAGCAGGTCGGGCGTGAATTGGACGCGCTTGAAGACTGCGCCGCTGATGGCCTTGGAAATGGCTTTCGCGAGGGTCGTCTTTCCCGTGCCGGGGAAATCCTCGAGCAGCACATGCCCACCGGAAATCATGCACGCCAGCACCCGCCGCACCACTTCCGGCTGACCCCGGACGACCGAGCAAATTGCGTTTTCCAGTCGGGTGGCGGTGGCAGAGAGGCTCATGGATAAAGGTAGATTTCAGTGCGCTGGGTTAGGTCCGTCGAGGTTTTCCTATGCGAGACCTCTCACCAGTTTTCGCACCAGCCCCGGGCCTTGGTAGACGAAGGAGGTGTAAATTTGCACTAACGAGGCCCCTGCCCGGATTTTTTCCCTCGCATCTTCCAACGAGGAAATGCCGCCGACGCCGATGATCGGGATCTTCCCCCCGAGCTGGCTGGCGAAGTGCGCGAGCGTGGCAGTGCTTTTTTCGAAGACCGGCCGGCCGGAAAGCCCGCCCGCTTCACCGGCCCGCGGGTCTCCGGCCACCCGGTCGCGATCAAGGGTGGTATTGGTGGCGATCAGGCCATCCAAACCGCCGGCGAGGAACACCTGCGAAAGCTCGCGGATTTGCGATTCCTCGAGATCCGGAGCGACCTTGAAAAGCAGCGGAACTTGTTTCCCATGCTCCAAGGCAAGGCGCTGCTGCTCGATTTTAAGCGTTTCCAGCAGCCGGGCGCTGGCTTCCGCGCCTTGCAGATCGCGCAGACCGGGAGTGTTCGGCGACGAGAGATTCACCGCGACGTAGTCAGCCACCGGGTAGGCCTTGCGCAGGCATTCGAGGTAGTCGTCGGCCGCGTTCTCATTCGGCGTGTCCTTGTTTTTCCCGATGTTGAAGCCGACCACGCCGCGGAACGAAGACGCCGCCCGGACGTTCGCGACACCCGCGTCAATCCCCGGATTATTGAAGCCCATGCGGTTGATGATCGCCTCGCGGTCCACCAGCCGGAATAGTCGTGGCTGCGGATTCCCCGCTTGCGGCCGTGGGGTGATGGTGCCGATTTCCACACAGCCGAATCCGAGTCGGCCGAGCGCGTCGATAGTGTTGCCCTCCTTGTCCAGACCGGCCGCCAATCCGATGCGGTTTGGGAATTTCAGACCCATCACCTCCACCGGAGTTCCGAGGTCCATGGACTGCAAAAACATACCCAGCAGCCCGGATTTCTCCGCCATCCGGAGGGCCGCCATGCTGGCGTGGTGGGCCTGCTCAGCATCCAAACGGAACAAAACTGAGCGGGCCGGGCGGTAAATATCGAACACGCCCAAGGATTGGCGGACCCGCCCCTGTTGTCCAACTTGAGATGCGCCAAGATGGCACAAATAGGGGGCAGATTGCGAAATCCGTGCATTTTGTCACGGCACCCTAAAAACTTAGTGCTTAGGATGAGTGACTTGTGAGGAAATGGCGGAGGGTACATCAATTGCTAAACCGATTCGTAGCAATTCTCCGGAAGTGGGGAGCCATTCATGGTAGAGACGATGTCGTTACAATGAATGTTTTTTTTTGAATCAAAAAACGAATTTTTCCTCTCCTCCGGCGTTTCACTACCAACCAACCCCATCATTAAATGGCATACGAATCCGACAGCAGCCTGAAACTTTATCTGCGGGAGATTTCCAAAACTCCTCTCCTCACCGCCGAAGAAGAAGTATCCCTCGCCGC
>ENA-OFCX01000707-OFCX01000707.1-metagenomes-genome-assembly--contig:-NODE-707-length-16122-cov-2.190639_pt1 | contig 16122 bp, 15 predicted proteins | sample MGYA00153384_OFCX01 | MGnify analysis MGYA00153384
CGGGCCAAAGAACTTGATGCATCCGGTTAGATCCCCAGTGTTGCCAACAAGGGAAGGCGTGGGGCCGAGTTGCATTTCGCTGCCTGCGTTTCCGGCAGGCTCGTGGCCGCAAGTGATTGATTTTCTGGCCGACCGCTTTCCCCTGGTGCCGCGCCACGAAATCGCCGCGCGCATGCAGCGTGGCGATGTGGTCGATGCGCAGGGAGTTTTCATCTCGCCGGATCGGCGGTACCAGCCCCATCTCAAACTCTTTTACTACCGCGATATTCCCGCCGAAGTGCGCATCCCGTTCGACGAAGTAGTTCTGTTCCAGGACAACTATCTGGTGGTGGTCGACAAACCGCATTTTTTGCCCGTCACACCAGGCGGGCGCTACCTGCAGGAGACCCTGCTGGTGCGATTGAAGCGGAAGCTCGGCATCGACACGCTTGCACCCATGCATCGCATCGACCGCGAAACTGCCGGGCTGGTATTGTTCACCAAGCAACCTGCGACGCGTGGCAAGTACCAACATCTGTTTGCGCAGAAGATGGTGACGAAGCGCTATCAGGCAATTGCGGGTATTCGGACCGATCTTGATTTTCCATTAGTGCATCGCAGTCGGCTGGTCGAAGCCGACCACTTCATGCGCATGCGAGAAGCCGATGGCGAGCCAAATGCTGAAACGACGATCGAATTGCTTGAATCGAACGGTAAATTTGCCCGCTATCGCTTACGGCCAAGCACCGGCAAGAAGCATCAGTTGCGCGTGCACATGGCGGCATTGGGCATGCCCATATTGAATGATCAGATCTATCCGCACCACCTGAGCCGTGCAGAAATAGAATCAGACGACTACAGCCGGCCGCTGCAATTGCTTGCCGAGCACATCAGTTTTGTGGACCCAGTGACAGGACAGGAAAGATGCTTCGAAAGTCAGCGCCGCCTTGATGCTTTGTAATCCTCTAAGCTTTACCAAGTAACCACTCCGCGAGTCTGATTCGAATGTGGTTCGATACTTCGACAGGCTCAGCACAGGCCGAGCCAACCACGAACGGAATTAATAAGTTAACGTTCGTCCTTGAGAGCCTGTCGAAGGACTGAATCAAAGATTCCCTAAGCAAAAAAATTCAACATCGCAGAAAGTATCACCATGATCGAACGTACGCTTTTCAACTCGGACCACGTCGCGTTTCGCGACAGCTTTCGCAAGTTTATTGAACAGGAAATCGCACCCTTCCATGCCGATTGGGAAGATCAGGGCTATGTGGATCGCAAGGTCTGGAACAAGGCTGGCGAGAATGGCTTCCTGTGCACTTCCATGCCGGAGGAGTACGGCGGCGTGGGCGCAGACAAGCTCTTTTCGGTAATTGAAATGGAGGAACTGGGTCGCTCGGGTTTCAGCGGCATCGGCTATAGCCTGCATTCCGAAATTGTTGCGCCGTATTTGCTCCACTACGGCACCGAAGCGCAAAAACAGAAATACCTCCCCAAGCTGGCCAGTGGCGAAATGGTGAGCGCGATTGCGATGAGCGAACCGGCAGCTGGCTCGGATTTGCAGGGTGTAAAGACGCGCGCCATTTGGGACGGCGACCATTACGTGTTGAACGGTTCCAAAACGTTTATCACCAATGGCTGGCACGCAGATTTGGTGATCGTCGTCGCCAAGACCAATCCGGCAGCCGGTGGCAAGGGCACCAGCTTGTTTCTGGTCGAGCGCGGCATGCCAGGTTTTGAGACCGGCAAAAGGCTAAAGAAAATTGGCTTGAAAGCGCAGGATACAGCGGAGTTGTTTTTCAACGATGTCCAATTGCCGATGGAGAATTTACTCGGTGGTGAAGCGTTCGAGAATCGCGGTTTTATCTGCCTGATGGAGCAGTTGCCGTGGGAGCGCTTGCAAATCGCCATTACTGCCATCTCCAGCGCACAGGCGGCCATTGAATGGACAATCGCTTACGTCAAGGAGCGCAAAGTCTTCGGCCAGCCGGTAGGGAATTATCAAAATACCCGCTACAAACTTGCAGAAATGCAAACAGAAGTGCAAGTCGCGCAGGTATTTCTGGATAAATGTACCGAGCTGCTGATGGTCGACAAGCTCGACACCGCCACTGCGTCGATGGCCAAGTACTGGACCACTGATCTGCAGTGCAAGGTGGTCGATGAATGCGTGCAACTTCACGGCGGCTACGGCTACATGTGGGAGTACCCGATTGCCCGCGCCTATGTCGATGCACGGGTGCAGCGCATTTATGGCGGTACCAACGAGATCATGAAGGAAGTGATCAGTCGCTCAATGGGCCTAACAGGGCGCTGAGCGATCTCCCATAGTGTTTCGACGGGGAAGCGCAAATCTTCCGTTAGGCTTTAAGAAGAAACGTACGATCGCAAACACAAAAATTTCTTGAAAGAAATAATGACAACAAAACTCACCCATGTCGCCGTACTGGGACTCGGCAAAGTCGGCAGCCTCGTCGGCACGTTACTGGCGCGCTCTGGATTCACCGTCACGGGCATCGATGCCAATCCGCCTGCACAATTACCATTTGACGTGCGAACACAAGACGTTGCGGACTTTGCCGCATTGAAGAATGTATTAGCCGGCCAGGATGCGGTGATCTCGTGCCTGCCTTTTAATCTGAATGTAGACATTGCGCGCATCGCGCACGACGCTGGAATGCATTATTTCGATTTGACCGAAGACGTTGCCACGACCCGGGCGATTCTTGAAATGTCGACTACCGCCAAGGGCGTCATGGCACCACAATGTGGACTGGCGCCCGGCTTCATTGGTATCGTCGGCGCAGATCTTGCAAAACGCTTCGATTCATTGCGTTCGATCGAGCTGCGCGTGGGCGCGCTGCCGCAACATCCGCGCGGCAAATTGGGCTATGCACTCAATTGGTCACCCGAAGGCGTGATCAACGAATACATCAACGATTGCGAAGTGATCCGCAACGGCAAAACGCAGATGGTACCGGCCCTGGAAGGCCTTGAGATGATTCTGGTTCATGGGCTTGAACTGGAATCGTTCACGACTTCTGGCGGATTGGGAACGATGTGCGAGACCTATCTGGGCCGCGTGCAGGAGCTCAATTACAAGACGATGCGCTATCCGGGCCATTGCGAATTGATGCGCTTTTTGCTCAATGAGCTTTACCTGCGCGATGATCGTGCGTTGGCCAACAAGTTGCTCAGAAACGCACTACCCGCCGTGGCTGAAGACGTCGTGTTTGTCCACGCGGCGGTCGAAGGACAAAAAGATGGACGGCTTTCGCGTGAAGAATTTGTTCGTGCCTACCCGGCGATGCAGCTTGAAGGCGAAAGCTGGCGTGCAATTTCGTGGACGACCGCTGCGAGCCTGTGCGCGGTGGTCGAGATGGTGGCGGGGGGCGCGCTGCCGACACAAGGATTTATCAAGCAGGAGGAGATTCCTTTTGATAAATTCATGGCAACCAAAAACGGCGCGATTTACCGCAAGGCAGAAAAGGTCGCGGGCGGCGCGACATTTGCGGCTTAAGGTTAGCCTTTTACGCTGACGCCGATATTTTTGGCTCTGAAGTAAACGCAGTTTGCAAACTAGGCGAGGACACCGCCAAGTCAAATGAGATTCTTTTGACTGGTGCTGCTTCGCGCGAGGCGAGGCTTCCACCCAACACCAGCTTGCAACAACTGGATATTGCGCCAGCAGTTACCGACTCGGCGTTCAAGTTAATTTATTCGTAGCGCAGTTGGCTGCGTTCAGAGTGTTGCCGTCGCAACGACGATAGACCTGCTTAAAGCGAGCGTTTTCGACGATGCCAAAGTCACCCGGCGCGTATTGAAGGAGCCAATCGTGCGCCAATCCTTTTAGCAAATCGCCGCCGGCGCTGCGCGCAATCGTAAATGGCGTCAACATTTGTCGTGCCAGCACTGGCACGGGATTCGATTGGTATTTCCCGTTGTCCCCCGCGAACACGTCTTGAGTGGGTGTGTACTTTGCGGTAAACCGATCCCGGGAAACGCTCCACCGATCACCAGTCGCCCCGGTAATGACGGCGTCGCCCGTGCGAAACGTATTCAGCCCCTCGCGGCTAAGCAACTGGCCATCAGTTTTTGCAAACACGACATCGACGATTTCGGTTTTGACAAACATTGCTGCCGCTGGATCGCTGCCAAGATCTACGTTATCCAGTTTCTGCATATTAGGAATTGAGGATGAATCGTCCGACTAGTGTCGCATATCAAGTCTGCGACTCACACTACGCATGTCGCTTACAGGGATCACCTCGCGACGCGGACCGTGAGTGTTTCTCTACAAGCGTTGCAGGTCGTCAGCACCACAAATTACACCTCTTGTTTTTCGTGATGCGCCTGTCTTGGCGCTACCTGCCATCTCCGGCGCAAAAAAAGGGCACCAATAGGTGCCCTTTCACATCTCTGGCGTCGAGGAGCGGGGCTTGCCCACTTCGGTTCGATAGCGACTTTCCTCTTGGGAGACTTTGTCCCAAGCCAGTGGTCCTAGGAGTGCGCCTAGTTTTCTTGCAAATTTCTGAAAATAGATAACTGCTACATTGATCTTCGATGACATCTTGTTCTCGGGTAAATTTGAAATCTGTGAACTAAGTCACAAAAATAGCAGGCGTGACAATTGTTGACAGTTGGCATCCCGGGTACCGCGTCTAGTGCAGGCGTAGACCGCCGCGTTAGCGTGCGGCGCGCAGTGCCGGTACAATAGCGATCTGGCCTGTCCCCAGCCCGTGTTATTCGCCGCCTCCCCGCAATTTTGGCGTGCGATGTCCCTGTCCCCGTTTTACTCTCCAGGACAGAACGCCAGAGGGCAATTTTTTTAAGGCCGTTTGAATGTCCTTTGCCGCACTCAATTTAATCCCCGAATTACTCCGCGCTGTCGAAGCGCAAGGCTACACAGAGCCCACCCCTATCCAGGCTAAAGCGATACCCGCGGTCCTTGAAGGTCGCGACATCATGGGTTGTGCACAGACTGGCACCGGCAAAACGGCGAGCTTTACGTTGCCACTATTGCAGTTGCTGGCGCCGCACGCCAGCAGTAGTTCGTCTCCTGCCCGGCATCCGGTGCGCGCACTGGTGCTGGTACCCACCCGCGAACTCGCCGCACAGGTGGAAGAATCGGTTCGCACTTACAGCAAGTATTTGCCGTTGCGCGCGGTCGTGCTTTATGGTGGTGTTGATATCAAGCCGCAGATCAAGGCACTACACGTAGGGGTCGAAATCGTGGTCGCCACACCGGGTCGTTTGCTGGATCATCTGATGCAAAAAACGATCAGCCTCTCGCAGGTGAGCGTGCTGGTGCTGGATGAAGCTGACCGCATGCTCGATATGGGATTCATGCCCGATATCGAACGCATCCTCGCGGTGCTGCCGCCGGTTCGTCAAAACCTGTTGTTTTCAGCGACTTTTTCCAATGAAATCAAGCGGCTTGCCGAGCAGTTCATGCGCAGTCCCACCATGATTGAAGTTGCGCGTCGTAACGCGCCGGCAGAGTTGGTGACGCATCAAGTTTTCGAAGTGCCCAACGTGAAGAAAGCAGCGTTGTTGGCACACCTGGTGCGTTCACGCGATATGAAGCAGGTGCTGATTTTTACGCGCATGAAGCGTGACGCCGACCGCGTCGCACGCCAGTTGCAAAAGGACGGGCTGCCGGCGGTTGCGATTCACAGTGACCGCAGTCAGGCTGAGCGCACCCAGGCTCTCGATGAATTCAAGCAAGGCAAATCAGCAATCCTGGTCGCAACCGACATCGCCGCACGTGGCCTTGACATTGATTCGCTGCCGTTTGTCATCAATTACGAATTACCGCATACCCCGGAAGATTACGTACATCGCATCGGGCGCACCGGTCGGGCAGGTACACCTGGCGAGGCGATATCGTTGGTTAGCCCGGAGGAAATGGAATTTCTGGGCAGGATCGAAAAATTGCTAAAACGGGAGATACCGCGACTTGCGACCCCGACATTAGAAAGTGCCAGCCGCGAACGCGAAACGCCACGGGAACGTAGTCCGCAACGCGAGCGGAGCGCCGAAAGCGAGCGCGGCACGCATCGTCCCCCACGCGAAGAACGGGATACGAATCGGCCACCTCGCCAGTCGCACGCCAAAGCAGCCACGCCAACAGTGCGCGCACCAGCGACGAATCTTCCCCATTTTGATTTCAGTAAGCCCTATGAGCCAACCGTGAAGGCAAACGCGGCAGTTGCGCCGACCGAGCCTGAGCCGGGTCACCGCCGCCACGCGAAGCGACCGACAGGCGCATTACTCGGTCGCAAACGCCAGCAAAAAGTAGAAGAATGACATGTTGCGGTAACATTCGACCACACTGATGACGCTAAAAGGCACCCCGATGAAAAACCGTCCGCTCACCTGCTGTTTCATCATTGCACTGTCCACACTCCTGCACCCGCATCTCGCATCCGCGCAAACGCCACCAAGTGCGCCGACAACCCAGGTTGCACCGACAACACCTGCGCCGCCAGCCGCACCGGCACTGGTTTACAAGGAGGGCGTGATTAAGGTTGGCAGTGAGCTCAAGCAAACGCGCGGTCGAGTGACCGACGTGGACAAAGGCGACAACGGTTGCTACCTCACGATACGCAATGAAAAGAACAGCGAGTTCATTGAGGTTGGTGTGTACCCAATTTGCATGCAAAAGCCGCCGCTGAAGGGCAAGCAGGTTGAATTGACATACAGCATGGAAACCATTCAAGCGGGCGACTGTTATGGTGACCCTAAGTGCAAACGCACCGAAACGATTCCGGTGGTGACATCGGTGAAAATACTCGATTAGCTCTTCTCCGCGGCGAAAATTGTTGAAACTCAAGCATCGGCGGGCTTTGCAGGCAATTTATGACTGAAGACGCCCGCTAGCATTAGAGTTTCAATATTTAGTCGGCCCGACGCATAAACTCGCACAGCAGTCGATGAAAGTGATGCGTGCCGGTTTTACGCGTCGTCGAATATCGCCTATTACGGTAAAAACGCGAACGTGTGCCGCGATGTAAGGCGCCTTTGCGAGCAGATTGCCACGATGCGTGCAGACGTTTGACAGACAGCGCAGCGCGCCCAACTTGTCGCGCGCCAACAGCAAGGGCTCATTCAACAAGCCAGGCAACAGCTCGCGCGGTGACAGCGCACCATGCGTCACCACATCGCCCAAGTCACCGATCCATTGCGAGGTTCGTGCAAAGATGCGTTCTGATGACAGCGCGTAGGCAGCAACATCATGATAGAAACGCGCGTCGATGGTGGACGCCTTGGTGATGTCGGGATCGACTGTGTATGAGATTTCCATGGGCATCGCTGGATTAATTCTGCAACAATGTTCAATCGAAAAGTACGGGCGGATAACGTGAATGACGCGCTAAAGAATCGTTTTACCACACACGAAGTCATAAATCAGGCGCCGCTCCTCGCGCCTTACGATGCGTACACGACCGATACGGCGTTGCGCGAGGCCGTGGAGCACGAAGGTGGCGCGTGGGCTGATAAAGAACTCGTCACCTTTGGCAAGGTCGTCGGCGACGAAATGATGGCGCAGGGATTCCTCGCCAACGAAAATAAACCTGTCTTTCAGCCGTTTGATCGCTTTGGTCATCGTATCGACGAGGTCGAATTCCATCCGGCGTATCACCGGCTAATGATGCTTGGCGTGCAACACGGTGTCGCGAATTTTTCCTGGCGGCACGCCGACCGTACCGGCGCACATGTTGCGCGTGCCGCCCTCATGTATCTGCATTCGCAGGCAGACCAAGGTACCGGATGTCCGTTGACCATGACGCACGCGGCGTTACCCGTGTTGCGTCAGTCGACCGCATTAGCTGAAAGTTGGTTGCCGCGGATACTGTCGACCGAGTACGATCCACGCCACGTCCCCGCATGGGAAAAACGTGCCAACACCATCGGCATGGGGATGACCGAGAAGCAGGGCGGTTCTGACGTTCGCGCCAACACCACGCGCGCCAATCCGGTCGGCGCATCCGGGCCAGATCAACTCTATGAGTTGATCGGGCATAAATGGTTTCTGTCCGCGCCGATGTGTGATGCATTCCTGGTACTTGGGCAAGCGGAACATGGGCTGTCTTGCTTCCTGTTGCCGCGCTTCTCGCCAAATGGCGATCGCAATGCGATTCGCATTGAGCGACTCAAAAACAAGCTGGGTGACTGGAGCAATGCGAGCTCCGAAGTCGAGTTTCAGGGTGCGCTGGCGTGGATGGTCGGCGGGGAGGGCCGTGGCATCGCCACCATTCTCGAAATGGTCGCACTCACGCGCGAAGACTGCATGATCGGTTCTGCCGCCATCATGCGGCAGGCATTGGTGCAGGCCATCCATCACTGCCGCCACCGCAAGGCGTTCGGCAAATTTCTCATCGACCAGCCATTGATGCAGATGGTGCTGGCCGATCTGGCGCTTGAATCAGAAGCAGCGATGGCATTTTCGCTGCGCGTGGCACGCGCGATCGATGCGTCGCCACGTAACCCACAAGAGGCCGCGTTTGCGCGTATCGCAACCGCAATCGGGAAATACTGGATCTGCAAGCGTTGCCCACCATTCGTCAATGAAGCGCAGGAATGTCTCGGTGGAGCAGGCTATATCGAAGAATCGATTCTGCCGCGCCTCTATCGGCAGGCACCGCTCAATTCCATCTGGGAAGGCAGCGGAAACATTCAGTGCCTTGATGTGTTGCGCGCCCTGTCGCGCGAGCCAGAAACGCGTGAAGCACTATTTGCGGAGTTTGCGAGCGTGAAAGGTGCGAACGTCCTGCTGGACACCGAGATCCTCAGTCTCGCCAAGCAACTCACCGACACGGCGGACCTGGAAAGGCGTTCGCGTTATCTCGTTGAGCGCATGGCATTGGCGTTACAGGCCGCGACATTGCTCCGCACCGGGAATGATCTGGTGGCGGACAATTTTTGCCGGGCGCGACTTGTTAACGCTACAGGCACGCTGTTTGGCACCATAGCGAGCAATACCCCTGCCACGAAATTAATCGAGCGGGCGTTCTGATTACAGACCGGTGATGGCAAGTATCTTATGTTGGCGCGCGATACCTTACTTAAAGCGTACCGGCACACGAAGGGAAGCTGGTCAGGAATCAGCGCCGCCACATTAGCGCTACTGAGCAATGATCGCGACCAAGGAAGTCAACTGGCGTCGTCAGCCCGCAAGGCAGGCATGCGTATTGTGGTCGAACAAGCCGACGCGGATGCCTACCTGAAATTGCCACCCGGCAATCGGCTGACCATCGGCCAGGAAGTCGCGGCACAGCATTTTGCGCAGTTCGACTGGACGCTGAAAGCCAGCGTGAACTACCTGCGAAGAGTTGCGCGAATCTGAGTGCCGTCAGGCGTGGAATTTATTAACTTCGTGGTCCTCGCCAGGATGTGGAGGCCGTGCCGGGTATCGCAAAGACCACAGATTATCCGCTGCACTTCGCACAAAAAAGTTTTTATCGCCAATTGGTGGCCCCTTCAGGCGGTGATTTTGTGGCTGATTTCCTTTTCGTTCGACAGGCTGATACGATAGCGTGTCACCTACGGCGCGCTCAATGTCCCTCACCGCTTACATCACCCACCCGTCTTTTCTCGAACACGAAATGGGTGAAGGACATCCGGAATGTCCGGCACGCTTAAATGCGATCAACGATTACCTGCTTGAGCAGGGATATCTGGATTTCATGGCACCCTACACCGCGCCCGAGGTGACCCGCGAACAGTTACTTCGAGCGCACACCGCGCACTACCTCGCCGAAATCGAGGATTTGGTGCCCGCGAGCGGCTACAGCCAAGTCGATCCAGATACCAGGATGAATTCCCGCACACTTTCTGCTGCTCGACATGCCGCCGGCGCGGCGGTTCTGGCCACGGACCTGGTGATATCGGGCGAAGTGATGCGCGCGTTCTGTCCAGTACGCCCACCCGGACATCATGCAGAACGCGATGCCGCGATGGGCTTTTGCTTCTTCAACAACGTGACGGTGGGAATTCGCCACGCACAGCGGCACCATGGAATTTCGCGCGTGGCGCTGGTGGACTTCGATGTACACCACGGCAACGGCAGCGAGGATATTTTGGCGGGCGACGACCAGGTGCTGATGGTGTCGACGTTTCAGCACCCGCTTTATCCCTACCTGGGCGACGTGCCCAAGGGTGCCAATATGCTGAATGTGCCGCTTCCCCCGCGCACCCGGGGAGATGCGCTGAAAAAAGTCGTGACAGAGCGCTGGCTGCCGGCGCTGGACGCGTTTCGACCCGAGCTGATCTTCATCTCCGCCGGATTTGATGCGCATCGCGATGACGACATGGCCAATCTCGGCTGGGTGGAATCCGACTACGCGTGGCTGACCGCACGCATTGTCGAGGTTGCCGATCGCCATGCCAAAGGCCGCATTGTTTCCGTGCTTGAGGGCGGCTACGAGCTGCGCGCACTGGCGCGCAGTGTTGGCGTACATGTCGGCGTGCTGCTGGGTGCGGTCGACGCATAGGTCGACGCCGGAAAAAGTGAGGAGAAACCCGTGAACCCGCACTATCTCTCCCCGCTGTTTGATCCGAAATCGCTGCTTGTGTACCTGCCAGCAGACGCTGCGTCATCGACCGCGGCTTTGCTGAAAAAGGCGCTTGAGGAAGGATCCTACAACGGCAGCGTGACGTGGCTTACGGAAGCGCCCAATGGGTTCCGCGCGTTAACGGGGGTGCCGCGCGCCAGTCTGGCCTTGATCGCCATTGCCGGCGCAGGTGCGGTGCGAGCGCTCGAGCATGCAGCCGCCGCGCGGGCGCGAACAGCCATCCTCTATGAGCCCGACGACGTGCATGTGGCCGAATTGGCCTTGTTAGCCTCACGCCATGGCATTCATCTACTGGGGCCGGGCTCCTCCGGTTTGCAACGTCCGCACCTTAAGCTCAATGCCTGTGTAGCGGGCGCGCTGCAGCGTGAAGGCAGTCTCGCGCTGGTTTCGCAGTCGGGGGCATTGACGGCGGCGATGCTCGACTGGGCGGAATCCAACGCGGTGCGCTTTTCGGCGATCATCGCCACGGGCCGCTCGGCAGTCCTTGATCTGGCCGACATACTCGATTTTCTCGCCCAGGATGGCCGTACCCAAAGCATCATTGTGTACATGGAAGGCATTCGTAACGGGCGGCGATTCATGAGCGCGCTGCGGGCGGCAGCACGGTCCAAGCCGGTGATCGTACTGAAGGCCGGACGGCGCGAACGTGGTCGTCATGCGGCGCTGACGCACTCCGGCACCATGGTCGGCGGCGACGATATATTTGACGCGGCGCTAAAACGCGCAGGGGCCGTGCGAGTCGATAGTTTCGTGCAGTTGTTCTCCGCGGCCAAGTGCCTGGCCTCGCGCTACAAGCCTGTCGGCAATCGCCTCGGCGTAATCGGCAACGGTGGTGGCCCGGGTGTGCTTGCGGCTGATTATGCATTTTTGCGTGGTGTCGATGTCCCTGCGCTTTCGGCCGCGACGTTGGCGGCATTGAGGAAAAGATTGCCCACGGCACCGTCCCTGGAAAATCCGATCGATATCGGCGAGCAGGCGACTGCCGCCGATTTCGTGGCGGCTGCGGAAGTGCTGGCAGCGTCGCCAGATATCGACGGCGTGCTGGTGGTGGTGACACCCAAGCCGGGCATCGATACCGAGGCCATCGCGCTCGCCGCGACCGCGAGTCTGCCGTTGGTGAGGAAAATATTGATCGGCTGCTGGATGGGCGAGACCCGGGTGCGCGAGACACGGCGTATGGTGAATGAAGCCGGACTGCCTGTATTCCGCTTGCCGGAAGCGGCGGTGGACGCGTTCGCCAATATCGCCACCTTCTATCAAAACCAGCAGAGCCTCATGCAAACGCCGCCGCCGCTTAACGTCGGCGGGGCCGAAGATGCGCCGGATGTTACCCGAGCACGGGCGATCATCAACGCCGTGCTCGCGGCTGGCCGCGAAGTGCTGACGGAAACCGAGTCAAAGGAGTTGCTGAGCGCGTTTCGCATTCCAGTCACGCCTACTGAGGTGGCGCATACCGTTGAGGAGGCGATCTCGATCGCGCGTCGCGTTGGCTTTCCTGTGGTCATCAAGATCAACTCGCCGGATATCGCCCACAAGTCCGATGTCGGTGGTGTGATGCTGAACGTGCGCACACCGCAGCAGGTTGGTACGGTTTTCACCGACATGATGGAGGAAGTATCCCGCCGCGCACCGGAGGCAAAGGTAGATGGCGTGTCGATACAGCGCATGGTTGTCAAGCGTAACGGCCGCGAGCTGTACGTGGGCGTGACGACCGACGAACTGTTTGGGCCGGTGATCACGTTTGGGGCGGGCGGGACGATGATCGAGGTGATCGACGACCGTACCGTGGCGCTGCCGCCACTGAACCTGTTTCTGGCACGGCGCATGATCGAGCGAGCGCGTTCGGCCGCGGTACTGGGCGAATGGCGCGGCATGCCGAAAGTGCAGATCGAGGCACTCGAATATCTGTTGCTGCGCGTGTCGGAAATGATCTGCGAGCTACCGGAATTGCAGGAGCTCGATATTAATCCGGTCATCATCGATGAAGACGGCGCCGCCGTGGTCGATGCGCGCGCCGTGGTGCGAAAGGTTGTCTTGGCCAACGACGTGCCGTACGCACACCTGGCCATCCTGCCGTACCCCAATTTGCTGACCAGGGAATTCATCACCCGCCAAGGCACCCACTGCCTTTTTCGCGCCATCCGTCCGGAAGATGCCGATGCACTGCAAATGTTTGCGCGGGGCCTTTCAGAACAAGCGCGTTACTTTCGCTTCCTTTCGACGATGGTAGAACTTTCACCGTCGATGCTGGCGCGCTTTACACAGATCGATTACGACCGGGAAATGGCGATCGTCGCGGTTGTTCATGACGACACCGGCGTTGAGCGCATCGTAGGCGTGGTGCGCTATCTGCTGAATCCGGATGCCGTCACATCCGAGTTTGCGCTGGTGGTCGCGGATGAATATCAGCGACACGGAATCGGCTCGGCGTTGATGAAGCGCATTTGCGAGATTGCGCGCGAGCGGGGACTCAAGACGGTGACCGGCCTCGTGCTCGGCAGTAACAGCGACATGTTGAAATTGATGAACCGCCTGGGATTTGTTCAGGAGCGCGATGCGGATGATCCGGATTTGCGGCAAGTCGTCCTGCAACTGCAGGAATGACGAGGTCACAAGTAAAGAGAGTAAACGGGCAAGGGTAAATAGTTTTAGTAGCTAGTGTTGCCGTTCCATTAAGCGAACGCGTCGGCACGAATTGGGAACTTGGGTTTACCCTAAAAATTCGTCAGCACAGCCTGCGCTGGAACGACGGGCCTATTTAAAGTTCGCCGCAAGGAAACGCAACCCCTGGCAACCATCCCCCACCAAAATCTGTGGAACGTCGCGCCAGTGCTTGTGTTTGTTGATTTTAACTGGCCACAATCGCGCCGCTTGCTTTCCGTCTCACGCATAAGTTGAATCGTGATCCCTCGGCAGCGCCAGAAACCGCATGTAATCTCCTTCGCGCAACACAACCGCGCGCTTGGCCTGCGTGAGACGGATGCTATACAGCGTGCGTATTTTGCCGTCGAGAAGATACCGTTGTAACAAAACGGGGATGGGATGAATTTTTTCCCACTTGAGACTAGGGTCACGTTGCACGTCAACCCACGCGAGTTTGCTGATTTTTTCAAGCTGTTTGAATAGCTGGATTTTGTCGTTTTTTTCCAGCGCAAAAAGGCTCTTCAGAAATTCTGGATTGTTTAGATCCAGTAGCACTGCGCTACTTGCTGCGGTCACTTGCTAGCCCGAGTTTTCTCGAGAGTGACGTAAGTGTGGTCTGCGTCGGTGGATTCTTCGCGGCCCAATCGAGCGCGTTATCGAGTTTTGACTGCACTTCTTTTGAATGCACCCATGTCTGGCTCGTAGGTATTGTGATTGCCGACTGAATTCGCCATTCGCCAGGCTCGATTTCTTCGATCATTACCTGTTGTCCCGCGTACTGCTTGCCGAGTGAAATTTGTCCGCTTGCACCGACAATTTTGGTCTGAATAGCCATGTTTGGCTCCGTTCATAAAATCATGCGGCATGATAGCACAAACCCTGTATCTGACGGGTGTTTGCACAGGCAATCGGGCTGCGATGCCCGTAGATGCTGGTGTTTACCTCACAAAAATCTTCTGATTGCCTGACTTGCGTGACGGGCGAACCAAACCACGTTAAGCTTGTCCCTATATGCGTATGAAATTTTTCCGAAAACTTATGCTGGTTTGGATGATTTGCTGGTTGCCTGCAGCGGGCGCGTTGGCGGCTGTCATGCCCTTGTCTGCATCCATGGTTGCGGTCACCGCGGCGGAAGGCATTATTGCCGGTGATCAGGATGTATCTGCAATGCCGTGTCACGGCAAGGCGACGTCCGAAAAGGTGGCGCTTGGACAAGGCTGCACACACTGTGTCCTTTGCCATCTGGCCGGAGCGCTGGTCATGCCAGAGATGCCGGTCATCGCGGAGCTACTGCCGCTACACGTCTTCAGCGCAACAACATCGGTCACACTTCCCTCGTTCGTCCCCGAACTCATCTTCCCGCCGCCTCGAACCTTGGCGGTTTAGCTAGCGGGGAAGTTGCGTCCGTCGATCCGCGCCTATCGCATTGATGGCATTGATCGACATTAGCTCCCCGCGTTCGTCACGCATTTCGACCATACGAGGGAAATATGAAGCAGAAATATTGGGCGGGTTTCGCCTGCATCAGCATCGCATGTAGCCAGGCAATCGCTGCCGGACCAGATCCAGCAGATGCCACTGCCGCAACACCGCCGACAATGTACCTTTCGCCGTTTGCCGACTATCGGCCACTAGGCGAGGATAAGAATACCGCCTGGAAAGACGCCAACGAAACCGTTGGAAAGATTGGTGGCTGGCGCGCTTATGCACGCGAAGCGGCAGAAGCAACGAAGGCACGTGAAACAGCGACCACGAGGAAAGCGCCAGACACTGAAGCTGGCAAGGCGAAACCCGCGCCCGCTGCACCCGCAAACCCACCCGCCTCTCCCGCACAACCGCACAAGCACGGAGGCTGAGATGAACACACCAATCTCAATCGGCTTTGTTCGACGAATTGGCACTTTGTGTCTTTGTTTATGGCTGGCGGGGTGCGCAACACTTTCCAAGGATGGCGGCTTCTCTGCGGTAGAAAGCATCACCAAAGACAGGATCGGCAAGGATGTCAAATGGGCGCGCACCGATGGCGACCAGGAGACGATCACCAAACGTGTGGCCGAACTCTTGTCCAAACCACTTTCCGTCGATGACGCCATACAAATCGCTTTACTCAATAATCGCGGCTTGCAGGTGGACTTCGCTGAATTAGGCATCGCCGAGGCCGACATGGTGAGTGCCAGCCGTCTGCCCAATCCGGGTTTTTCGTTTATGCGCAGCACGCGTGGTCACGAAATCGAGATTGAGCGCGGGCTGCATTTCAATTTCGCCCGGCTGCTGGCCCTGCCGCTCACCGTAAAAATGGAGTCGCAACGTTTTGAACTGGCAAAGGGCAGCGCTGCGACCGCCGCCGTTCGCCTGTCTGGAGAAACACGCAAAGCCTACTTTCAGGCGCTCGCTGCCGAAGAAACCGTACGCTACATGCGCAAGGTCCGCGATGTCGCCGAATCCAGCGCCGAACTGGCCAGGCGTATGGCAGCGGTGGGCAACTGGAGCCGCCTGCAGCAAGCGCGCGAGCAGGGCTTTTACGCCGATGCCGCGCTGAACGTCGCCCGTGCCGAGCAGGCGCGCGTGCAGTCACGCGAGGCGTTGATGCGTTTGCTTGGCCTCTGGGGCGCACAAACGGGTTACGTGCTGCCGGAGCGATTGCCCGATCTGCCAAAATCGCAGGAGGATCAACCGGATATCGAGCAGCGCGCGATGCGAACACGGTTAGATGTGGCCGGCGCCAGAATGAGTGCTGAGGCGGTCGCTGCAAACTTGGGCTTGAGCAAGGCGACGCGTTTCATAAATGTGCTCGAAATTGGCGCCTTTCGCGAAGTCTCTAACGAGGCGCCAGTGCGTCGCGGCTATGAAATTTCGCTCGAATTGCCATTATTCGATTGGGGCACATCGCGCGTTGCCAAAGCCGAGGCGATGTACATGCAAGCCG
>ENA-OFCX01000708-OFCX01000708.1-metagenomes-genome-assembly--contig:-NODE-708-length-16112-cov-9.674036_pt1 | contig 16112 bp, 16 predicted proteins | sample MGYA00153384_OFCX01 | MGnify analysis MGYA00153384
TGAAATCGGCGCATCGCCTTTAACAATGAGCGCTTCGCTCACAGCAACGCGTACTTCGCCTCTCGCAATGGCCGCTTTGTTTACCGCAATGCCCGCTTCGATTCTTGTATGACCCACTTCGCCCTTTGCACCCACCAATTCGTGGACTTGTCACCAAATTTTGGAGTGTTTTATGAAGAAGATTGGCAAGGTGTTAAGGCGACCATTTCTTCGTCCCAACGGGGCAACGCATACCAGCCCTGGGCAACGCCTTGGGATTGCAACTTGGGATTGCAACGCCACCCATTCCCGCGTTCTGAAGGAGCGCCGCATATCACCGAATGGCGGACGTGTCACCGATCAACCCCTATGCGGCATTCCTTCAGAATGCGTGGTATTCGACATTCCCGTTCCCAGGGTTTCACCCTAGGCTGGTATGCATGGCCCCGATGGAGCCACATTCCCATGCCCCTTTCTGGCATCCACTCATTGCTCAATCAACCATGCCGCAATCTCTCTCCAACATCTTGATCCACCTGATCTGGAGCACGAAAGACCGCCACCCGTGGTTGGAAAAAGGCGGATTGGGAGGCGGAGCGGGAGTGGGTGGAGAAGGAAAAACTCACCGCCGCCGCCTTCGGCCAACGCCGCAAGATGCTCCGCCAGAGCCTCAAAGGCGTGCCGGGCGCGCTAGAGGCGCTGGAGGCGCTCGATATCGACCCCGCCAGGCGTGCTGAAACCCTCGCCGTCGACGATTTCGTCAATCTCGCGCGATTGCTGACTAATTAGTTTTGGTCTTGGCCTTTTCGGCCGGCTTGGCCGCGGCCATCGTCGGGCCCCGCGCGATTGCCGCGCTCAGGCTGGTCGCTTCGGGGCAGCCCCCGGTGCAGACCGCCTGAAGCTTGGTCAGCACTTCCTTGGCCTTGCCCAGCGCGCCAAGCTCGACCATCGCTTCGCCCTGTACCGCGAACGCGCTGCGGTCGGTCGGTTCGAGCAATAATGCGCGGTTGGTGTAGCGGATCGCCTGCCCGTACAGCTTTTGCTTCGACGCCACCCGCGCCATCGCGACAAACGCCGCGCGGTTGCGCGGATCGACCGCAAGCGCGGTTTCGAACGCGTCGTCGGCCTCGAGATATTTGCCCACTGCCGCGCTCGCCTCGCCCTGCTTCAGCAGCGCCACCGACTTGGGCGCAAGCTGGTCGTCGGGACGCTGGCTGACCCCAGGCACTGCCATCGACGATGCGGCCAGACCGAAAACCAGAACAAGCGGGGAAAAGCGCATCAAAATCTCCAATCGAAAGCCAAGCGACTCTAGCATGACCTCTTTAGCCGCGCGACGAAAAAGCCGTCGGTATGGTCATGCCCCGGGGTGAGCAGCCGCCCCGCGCCATCGGCCCTCCCGAAATCATCGCCAAATCCATCGGGCATCTTATGCGCGCCCCAAGATGAATGCCGTCCTAAGAAATCGGCGATCTGCCCCGCCCCTTCGCGTGCCAGGATTGAGCAGACCGCATAGACCAGTACGCCGCCCGGCTTGACCAAGGGCACCGCGAGGTCGAGCAAATGCGCCTGGAGGTCGACAACCTTGTCGAGCCCGTCGGGCGACAGTCGCCACCGCCCCTCGGGGTTGCGCCGCCACGTCCCGCTGCCCGAGCATGGCGCGTCGACCAGCACGATGTCCGCCTGCCCCTCGAGATCGTCGAGCATCTCCGCCTCGCGCCCGCCATCGAGCAGGCGGATGTCGATCGTCGCTCCCGCCCGCGCTGCACGCGGGCCGAGTTTCGACAGGCGCCCGCGATTGGTGTCGCAGGCGATGATGTCAGCTTCCGGCGCGGCAGCGGCGAGCGCGAGCGCCTTGCCGCCCGCGCCGGCGCACAAATCGATGATATTGACCTCGCCTGCCGCGCCGCACGCCAGCGCGATCAGCTGGCTGCCCTCGTCCTGAACCTCGACGAGGCCGCTCAGCATCGCCTCGTGCCGCTCGATCTGGCTGTTGGCGGGAAGCCGCAGGCCCCACGGGCTCAGCCCCGTCGGTTCGGCCCCATCGAACGCAGACACGAGCGCGTTGCGGTCGCTCTTCGCGGCATTGACCCGCAAGTCGAGCGGCGCGCGTTCGAGCAACGCCGGCCATTCGTCGGGCGTCACCAGCGGCGACAATTCGCCCTCGATCCACCCCGGAATCAGCCGCTCGCTCGCCGCCGCCTCGCCCTCGCGCGCCGCCTCGGGGGCGTGCCCCCCGGTTCCGAACAGCGCGGCCGCATCGTCCAGCCCGAGCATCGCCGCCCGCCCGGTGTCGGGCCGCTCGCCCGACCGCCGGATCGCGCGATAGACCAATTCCCGAACCGCGCGCCGATCGCCCGATCCGGCATAGCGCCGCGTCTTGAAAAAGCTCGACACCACGACGTCCGCCGCCGGCCCGTCGTCGCGCGCGGCGGCGATCACCAGATCGAGGATCTCGACCGCGGCCTGCACTCGTGCGGCGGGAACCATTTACTTATCCCCTCCCGCCAGAGCGAGTTCGGGCGCCTTTGGGTCTGTCCGGGCGACAGACCTGCGCCCGAACTGGGCAGGCGCGAAGCGCCGAGGGGAGGGCCTGTCTTCGTTGAACAGGACCGGCCCTCCATCGCTCACCTGCGGTGAGTCGACCCCTCCGGCTCTGGCGGGAGGGGATCAAGAAATCAACGAGTCGGATAATTGGGGGCTTCCCGGGTGATCGCGACGTCATGCACATGGCTCTCGCTCAGTCCGGCATTGGTGATCCGCACGAACCGCGCGCGATCCTGCAAGTCCGCGATCGTCGCCGCGCCGGTGTAGCCCATCGCAGCCTTCACCCCGCCGACCAATTGGTGGATGATGTCGCGCACCGGGCCCTTTATCGGCACCTGGCCCTCGATCCCCTCGGGCACCAGCTTCAACTGATCCTTGATATCCTGCTGGAAATAGCGGTCGGCCGAACCGCGCGCCATCGCGCCCACGCTGCCCATCCCGCGGTACGATTTATACGCCCGCCCCTGGTACAAAAAGGTTTCGCCCGGCGCTTCTTCGGTACCCGCGAGCAACGATCCGACCATCACCGTCGATGCTCCCGCGGCGAGCGCCTTGGCGATATCGCCCGAGGTGCGGATCCCGCCATCGGCGATGACCGGGACGCCGGCCTTTTTCGCTTCGGCCGCAGCGTCCATAATCGCCGACAATTGCGGCACACCGACGCCGGCCACGATCCGCGTGGTGCAGATCGATCCCGGGCCAATCCCGACCTTGATTGCATCCGCCCCGGCCCCGACGAGCGCCGCCGCGGCCTCGCCAGTCGCGACGTTGCCGGCGATGACCTGGACGTCGTTGCTAATCTTCTTGACCCGCTCGACCGCCGCCGAGACGGCAGTGTTGTGGCCGTGCGCGGTGTCGATCACGATGCAGTCGCAGCCCGCGTCGATCAGCGCCTGCGACCGTTCGAACCCGGCATCGCCGACGGTCGTCGCGGCGGCCACCCGGAGCCGCCCCTGCTCGTCCTTGGTGGCGAGCGGCGAGGCGACCGATTTCTCGATATCCTTCACCGTGATCAGCCCGACGATATGGTCGGCGTCGTCGACCACCAGCAATTTCTCGATCCGCCGCTGGTGCAGGATCCGCCGTGCATCCTCGGAGCTGGTCCCCGGCGCGACCTTGGCCAAATTCTCGCTGGTCATCAGCTCGCTGACTTTCTGCCCCGGATGCTCGGCGAAGCGCACGTCGCGGTTGGTGACGATGCCAACCAGCTTGCCATTGGCCTCGACCACCGGAATGCCGCTGATCCGGTTGACGCGCATCAATTCGAGCGCTTCGGCCAGGGTCTGGTCGGGGCCCATGGTGATCGGATTGACCACCATCCCGCTTTCGAACCGTTTGACCACCCGCACCGCCGCGACCTGCGCCGCGATATCGAGATTGCGATGAAGCACCCCGATCCCGCCGAGATGTGCCATCGCGATCGCCATGTCGGCCTCGGTCACCGTGTCCATCGCCGACGACAGCATCGGGATGTTGAGCGGGATGCCGCGGGTCAGGAAGGTGCGAGTATCGGTCTGGCTCGGCAGGACGGAGGATTCGCGCGGCTGGAGCAGCACGTCGTCGAAGGTCAGCCCCAGCGGGATGTCAGCGATGTTGTTGGTATCGGCCATGCGCGCCTGTGACAGCATGCGAGCGATTCGCCAAGGGGGCGCTATCGACCCGCCAGCAATCGCCGCGCCGCCGCGACATGCAAATCCTCGATCATCGCGCCCTCGAAGCGCTCTGCCCCGCCGCTCGCCGCCGCGATCAGCCGCTGCGCGCGGGCCACTTCTTCGTTGGTCGGCGCAAAAGCCTGTTGGCATGCCGCGATCTGGTCGGGGTGGATCAGCGACTTGCCGTCGAAACCAAGCGCGCGGCTGTCGGCGCATTCACGCGCCAGCCGGTCGGGATCGTCGAGTTGGTTGGTGACCCCGTCGAACACCGCAATTCCCGCCGCCCGCGCTGCCACGACCGCCGACTGCAGCGAATGACCCATCGATACGCGGTCGATCGACGGCAAGTGCAAGCTCGCTGCAAGATCGTTGGTGCCGACGATCAACGCGCAGACCGTTCGCGCGATCGCGGGGGCGGCAAGCACCCCCGCAGCGGTCTCGATCATCGCCGCGACCGGTTTGCCGATGATCGCCAGTGGCCGCCCGACCATCGGCACGATGATCAGGTCGCAATCCGATCCGCGCGCTGCAGCGAGGTCCGCATCATGGTGGGCGGTGCCAATGCCATTGATTCGGATCGCGACCGGCATCGACCAATGTTCGGCCACCGCCGCGACCGCCGCGATCCGCGCTGCCGCTTTGTCGCCTGGTTTCACCGCATCTTCGAGGTCGAGCACCACCATGTCGGCCCCCGACTCCCGCGCCCGCGCCACCGCGCTTTGCCGGTTCGCTGGTAGAAAAAGCAGCGCCGGCCTGGCGAACAAGTCGAGTGTCATGTTGATTTTCCTTCACGAATGCCCGGCGGCCTTGCATCATGGCGAGGACCAAAGGGGAAAACCATGTTGATCTTTCTAATCGTACTGGCCGTGATCGCGTTGTTGATCGTGATGATGAGCGTCAAGATCGTCCACCAGGGCTATCGCTACACCATCGAACGGTTCGGCAAGTTCACCCGCGTTGCCGAGCCCGGATTGAATCTCGTCACCCCGTTCATCTATCGCGTCGGGCGCAAGATCAACATGATGGAGCAGGTGCTCGACATTCCGGGCCAGGAGATCATCACCAAGGACAATGCGATGGTCGCGGTCGACGGCGTAGTGTTCTTCCAGGTGCTCGACGCGGCCAAGGCGGCGTATGAAGTGAGCGACCTGTACACCGCGATCATGGCGCTCTCGACCACCAATTTGCGCACCGTGATGGGGTCGATGGACCTCGACGAGACCCTGTCCAAGCGCGACGAAATCAACGCGCGATTGCTCAACGTGGTCGACCACGCGACCGAAAGCTGGGGGGTCAAGATCACCCGCGTCGAACTGAAGGACATCCGCCCGCCGTCGGACATCGTCAATGCAATGACCCGGCAGATGAAGGCCGAGCGCGAGAAACGCGCCTCGATCCTCGAGAGCGAAGGCATGCGCCAATCCGAAATTCTCCGTGCCGAGGGCGATAAGCAGGCGCGGATCCTGCAAGCCGAGGGCATGAAGGAAGCCGCCTTCCGCAACGCCGAAGCCCGCGAACGCGCGGCGCAAGCCGAAGCCAATGCCACCAAGTCGGTCAGCGATGCGATCGAGGGCGGCAGCGTCCAGGCGATCAATTACTTCATCGCCCAGAAATATGTCGAGGCGATCGGCATGTTCGCCACCTCGCCCAACGCCAAGACGATCCTGTTCCCGATTGAGGCGACCCAGTTGATGGGTACGCTCGGCGGGATCGGCGAACTGGCGCGGGAAGCGCTTGGCAATCATGCGGCGGATGGCGTTGTTCCGTCGGTGCCGCGGGTCGAGAAGAAGAGCTGATGTTCGGGTTCGAGCTTCACCCCGGCTGGATCTGGGCGATCGGCGGCCTCGTGCTGCTGATCGCCGAGTTGATCGCGCCGGGATTCTTTCTCGTTTTCCTCGGCGTGGCGGCGATTGCCACCGGCATGTTCACTCTGCTGTTCGACCTTGGCATCGCTCCGCAATTGGTGCTGTTCGTGATCTATACCGCGCTGGCGCTGATGATCGGCAAGCGGTGGTATGCCGAGCCCGGGCATTCCGACCAGTCGATCAAGCTCAACGACCCCGGCAGCCGGATGATCGACAAGGTCGTCACGGTGGTCGATCCGGTCGACGATCATGGCGGGCGGGTGAAGGTCGGTGATGGCGAATGGACCGCGCGTGGTGGGCCGGCGGCGGCGGGCGAGAAGGTTCGAGTGGTTGCGGTCGACGGCAATTGCCTGACCGTCGTCCGGACCACGCCGCTGGCAATCGAAACCGGCGCTTAAGCGGAGACGATCATGACCAGTTTCGACCTTGGCCGCCGGGAAGCGATCGTCACTTTGGGCGCAAGCGCGGCGGGCATTGCGCTCGGTGGTTGCTCGGTCACGCCGCGGCCGGTCGCTGCGGCGCCAATGACGGTCGGCGCAATTCGCCCCGATGGTGCGGCAACACTCGACCTGTTCGGCGAGAATCTCATCCGCCTGTTCCCCGAAAACGCCACCAGCCTGGCGATCGACGTTGGTCCCCGCGCGCCGTACCGCCGGTTGCTCACCGACCGCAGCGCCGCCGGCCAGGCGCACATCGCCGCCACCATCCGCGCCGACCTCGCCCGCGCCGACGCGACCGACACCAAAGGCATGGATTTCACCACCGCGACCAGCATCGAAGTCGTCAAATCGGCCTACAAGACCGCGCTCGAAGGGTTCGCCTTTCCCTATGGCGACGTCGCGGTCGGCGGCTATCGCAACAGTCCCTATGTCGTGATCCAGAATGTCGGCGCGTTCATCGACGTGCCGCGCTTTCTCGACACCGATCACCCGGTCAAGAACGCCAGCGATGCCGAGGCCTATCTCGTCCGCCTGTCGAGCTATGGCGACCAGCTCGACGGCGAGACCGGGCGGCTCCGCTCAGCGACTGCGCAAGGCGTCATCCCGCCATCATTCGCGCTCGACCGTGCGCTCAAACAGCTCGGTGTGGCACTGGCCAGCGCAAGCAAGGGCGGCGGGCTGGTCGACAGCCTTGCCACCCGCGCCAAGGACATAACCGGCGATTGGGACGGCCGCGCGCGCGCCCTCGTTGCGGGCAAGATCGTCCCCGCGCTCACCCGCCAGATTGCCGAGCTGACCACCCAGCGCGCCCGCGCCGGCACTAACGCCGGCGTCTGGGCGCTGCCGCATGGCGATGACTATTACCGCTGGGCGCTCAAGGCCTCGACCACCACGACCATGTCGCCCGACGAGGTCCACCAGATGGGCCTCGACCAGCTTGGCGAATTGCAGGGGCGGATGGATCCAATCCTGCGCTCGCTCGGCTACACGAGCCGCAGCGTCGGCGAGCGGATGAACGCGCTGGCCAAGGACAAGCGCTACCAATTCAGCGAGGGCGACAAGGGCCGCGCCGAGATTTTCGCCTTCATCAACCAGCGCCTCGCGATCATCCGCGCGCAAATGCCCCGCGCGTTCAACACGTTGGTGCCGGGTAAGCTCGAAGTGAAACGCATGCCGCCCGAGGAGGAACCTGGCGCACCCGGAGCCTATGGCGGGGCGGGCTCACCCGACGGGTCGATCCCCGGCAAGTTCTGGATCAATTTGCGCGAGACCAGCCTGCATTCGAAATACAGTCTGCCCGACCTTGCCGCGCACGAAGCGATCCCGGGTCACGTGTGGCAGGGCGAATATGCCAATAAATTGCCGCTGATCCGCACCCTGCTCGCGTTCAACGCTTATTCCGAAGGCTGGGCGCTCTACGCCGAGCAACTGGTCGACGAGCTCGGGGTGTATGACGATTTCGTCGTCGGGCGGCTTGGGTATCTCCAGAGCCTTGCGTTCCGAGCGTGCCGGCTGGTGGTCGATACCGGGCTCCACGCCAAGCGCTGGACGCGGAGCCAAGCAGTGCAATTCTTCGTGACCCGCAACGGCTCCAACCCGCTCGAAGTCGCCAATGAAGTCGACCGATATTGCACCTGGCCGGGCCAGGCCTGCGGGTACAAGGTCGGCCACAGTGAGATCAACCGCCAGCGCGACCTCGCCAAGGCGGCGCTGGGACCGCGCTACGACTTGCGCGACTTCGATGACACGGTGGTGAAAGGCGGCAACGTCCCGCTCGACGTGCTGGCGAAGAACGTTGCCGCTTATGTGCGGACACGGGCAGGATGAGTGTTCTGCTTGCAGTCGCTATGGGTTCGGCAACGATTTCGGCTGGGCGTCCGATGGACGAGGGTCACGCAACCGAACTTGTCGCCAAGGCGATGCGTCAAATGTATCCTAGCGAGTCTCTGCGATGCTTTAGCTTCATGACGGAAGATCGGTCTCGCAAAGCGTTCGACATTGCCGTCCGCGAAAATCACGAACGAGGGTGTGGCGGCGATTCAAATGTGATGCCTGTCCGTGACCGTTTCTGGGTCGGCCGCTCGCCCATTCGCTTGTGGCGATTGAACACCGCAGAGGAGACACTCCTCCGATGCTCGTTGAGACACGGGCAACCCATCTGTCCTCGCCTCACCTACAAGTGACTATGGCGGCGCTGCGACATCGAGCACGAATTACCACCGAGCTCCTAACGGCGCGTCAGCCCGCCGAGGATCGAGCCGAGTAAGCCACCGCCACCACCGCCGGTCGCGGCGCCAAGCAGTGAGCCGAGCAGGCCGCCATCCTGAGCCGGCGCATCGGCGCTGGCGCCAGCACCGGCATCGGCGGTCGCCGGCGTCGTCGCATGCTTGGCGAGATAGCCCGCGACAAGCATCGCCACGATCGGCAGCATTTTCTTGAGCAATTCAGGCGACACGCCGCTTTTCTGCGCGGCATCGGCAGCAACCGCGCGGCTGCCGTCCTTCGATCCGAAAATCTGGCCGAGAATGTCGTTGCCCTGATCGACATCGGTCGGCCCAGCGCCGAGAACGTTGGCGAGCAGTCCGCCGCCGCCAAGCGACGCGAGGATCGAGCCAAGCCCGCCCATGCCTTGCGGATGATTTTCGGCTTGCCCGCCGACCCCGGCGAGGATTGCCGGAAGCAACGCCCCGACCCCGGCCTCGGCAGTCGACGATTCAATTCCGAGCTCGCGCGTGATCGCTTCGATCCCGCCGGCCTGCTGCAACGCACTCATCATATCCATGGCCTGGTCTCCTTCGATCGGGGCATTGCCGTGATGGCGGGCTCGACGAATAACCGCCGCGCCTTTGCACTTATTAGCTGCACGTTCGACCAGAACTGCAAGAGCTAGTCGCGCCGACCCGAGATCCCGCAGCAATGCGAGAGCGGTCAGTCGATCGCCTTCCGGTCAGGCGGCGACGGCAGTCGGTCCGGCTTGGCGCACACCTTCTTCGACATGATCGGCAAATTCGGTGAAATTGGCGATGAACAGGTCAACCAATTTGTGTGCGGTGACGTCGTAAGCATTAGCGTCGGCCCAAGTCGAGCGGGGGTCGAGGATGCTGGTGTCGACTCCCGGCACCGCGACCGGCACTTCGAAGCCGAAATTCGGATCCTTGCGGAATTCGACATGGTTGAGGCTGCCGTCGAGCGCGGCGTTGAGCAATGCCCGCGTCTCCTTGATCGGCATGCGCTTGCCGGTGCCATATTTGCCGCCGGTCCAGCCGGTGTTGACCAGCCAGCATTGCGCCCCGCCTCGTGCGATGCGATCCTTCAGGAGGTTGCCGTACACGCTGGGATGGCGCGGCATGAACGCGGCGCCGAAGCAAGTCGAGAAGGTCGCTTCCGGTTCGGTTACGCCGATTTCGGTGCCGGCGACCTTGGCGGTGTAGCCCGACAGGAAATAATACATCGCCTGATCGGCGGTCAGACGCGCGATCGGCGGAAGCACGCCGAACGCATCGGCGGTGAGCATGATGACATTTGACGGCGCTGGACCGAGGTTCTTTTCCGACACGTTCGGAATGAACTCGATTGGATAAGCGCCGCGCGTATTTTCGGTTTTGCTGGCGTCGGTGAAATCCAGTTCGCGCGTCACCTTGTCCATCGCGACGTTTTCGAGGATCGTGCCGAACATCTTGGTGGTGGCGTAGATTTCCGGCTCGCCTTCCGCCGAAAGGTTGATCATCTTGGCGTAGCAGCCGCCTTCGAAATTGAACACTGCCTGGTCCGACCAGCCATGTTCGTCGTCGCCGATCAGGGTGCGGCTGGCATCGGCTGACAGCGTGGTCTTGCCGGTCCCCGACAGACCGAAGAAAATCGCGCTCTTGCCGTCGGCACCGATGTTGGCCGAGCAATGCATCGGCATCACGCCCTGCGCGGGCAGCAGGAAATTCAGCAGACCGAACACGCCCTTCTTCATCTCACCCGAATATTCGGTGTTGCCGATCAGGATCAGCTTGTCGGTAAAGTTTACCGCGATCACCGTATCGCTGCGGCAGCCGTGACGCACCGGATCGGCCTTGAAGCTGGGTAGATTGATGATCGTATATTCGGGAACGAAGCCGGGCAACTCATCGGCGGCCGGGCGGACGAGCAAAGTCCGGATGAATAGATTGTGCCATGCCATCTGATTGATGACCCGAACGTTCACGCGATATTCCGGCTGCGATCCGCCAAACAAATCGGCGACGTAAAGTTCTTTCTGTTCGGCCAGCGCGGCCATGAAGTCGGCCTTCAGGTTGGTCCAATGCTGACCGTCCATCGGCTGATTGATCTTGCCCCAGTTGATTGTGTCTTCCGTAACCGCATCGCGGACGATGTACTTGTCCTTGACGCTTCGTCCGGTGAATTTTCCGGTATCGACCAGCAGTGCGCCGTGGGCAGTCAGTTCGCCTTCGCCGCGCGAGACCGCCGCTTCGACCAGCGGGGCGGTGCCGAGGTTCCAGTTGACAGTCGCACGTGTCGTGAGGCCCTGGGCATCTAAACCGTACGAAGGAACGCGCTCAACCACCTGTAATCTCCTAATAAACCCATGTAATACGCGATTCACGATCCGCGCCCGCATACGTATGCGTCCCGCCTATAGTCGGCCCACCGGCTGAGTCAAAGCGTTGCCAGCCGCAGTTTGCTTGCCGATGGACCCCAGTGAAGCTATCGCCGGAACCGTTAATTTGATGACAATCGTGGGAGCGGGAATGAGCCATGTCATCGCGCTCGTGGACGACGACCGCAATATCCTGACTTCGGTCTCGATTGCGCTTCAGGCTGAAGGCTTCGGTACGCGCGTCTATTCGGACGGCGCCACCGCGCTCAAGGCGTTCACCGATAATCCCCCCGATCTCGCGGTATTCGATATCAAGATGCCGCAGATGGACGGGATGGAATTGCTGCGCCGCGTGCGCGAGGTCGGCGGGCCGCTGGGCGCGATGCCGGTGATCTTCCTGACCTCCAAGGATGACGAGCTCGACGAGGCGCTCGGCCTGGCGATGGGCGCCGACGATTATATCGCCAAGCCGTTCAGCCAGCGCCTGCTGATCGCCCGCATCCGCGCGATCCTTCGCCGCCGCGATCTCGAGCGTGACCGCGCGCTGCAAGGCAGCGAAGCGCCGGCGGAGGAACTGGTCGTGCGCGGCCGGCTGGTGATGGATCCGGCGCGGCACAAGGTTCGGTGGGATGAGCTGGACGTCGTCCTGACCGTCACCGAATTCATGATCCTCGACGCGCTCGCCCAGCGCCCCGGCGTGGTCAAATCGCGCAATCAGTTGCTCGACATTGCGTATCAGGACGACGTCTATGTCGACGATCGCACGATCGACAGCCACATCAAGCGCATCCGCCGCAAGTTCCGCGCGGTCGATGGCCAATTTGATGCTATCGAGACCTTGTATGGCGTCGGTTACCGCTTCGGAGAAGAATGACGAGTCCGATCTCGCCCTGAGTTGGTCGGGGCGATGGACTCTGACCCACCGCATCCTCGCGGTGAACATCCTCACGCTCGTGATCGTCGCATTGTCGGTCGTTTATCTCGACGCCTATCGCAACCAGTTGCAGGAGGAGCGCGAGGCCAGGGTTCTCGGCCAGGCGCGCCTCGCGGGACTGGCGATCGATCGATCGCCGGCGACCGGACATGCCGCGCTGCTGCAGGCGATCGGCGGCGACAGCCGATCACGGCTTCGCGTCTACGATCGCGCTGGGACCAAGGTTGACGACAGCTGGTCCGGTTCGCCCCCGACCTACACCTTGCGCGATCCGGCGACCGAGGCATGGCGCAAGGATGCGGCGCGGTCGCTCGATCGGGGCTTTAACGTGCTCGTCGGGGCAAAAACGATGGAAGATTTCATCGAGCCGAAGAATGACCTGGCGGGCAACTGGCCCGAGGTCGGCAGCAGCAGGACGAGCGGGCAATCGATCGTCGCGGCACGCCAGGCACCCGATTTGACCCCGGTATTCATGGCCGCAACCCCGCTTGCCAATGGCGCGAGCTTGCTAGTCACCGCCAATGACCGCGATTTCACCCGCACGGTGCGCAGCCAGCGGCGGGCCCTCGCCATCGCGCTCGGGATCGCGACCTTGATGTCGGTACTGCTGTCGCTGTTCCTTGCGCGGACCATCGCTCGCCCGCTGCGGCGGATCGCGATCGCGGCGCATCGTGTCCGGCTTGGTCGGGCGCGCGAGGTGCGGGTGCCGCGCTTGCCATCTCGCCGCGACGAGATCGGGCTGCTGGCGCGATCGGTCAGCGACATGAGCCAGTCGCTGCGCGCGCGGATCGACAATATGGAAGCGTTCGCTGCCGACGTGACTCATGAGCTGAAGAACCCCCTCGCCTCGCTGCGCAGCGCGGTCGACAGCCTCGATCGGGTCGACGATCCCAAGCTGCGCACCCAATTGCTCGACGTTGTGCGGCAGGATGTCGTTCGGCTCGACCGGTTGATCGGCGATGTCGGCGAGGCGGCACGGACCGACGCCGAGCTCGCCCGGGCGCGGTTCGAGCCGGTCGACCTCGGTCCGTTGATCGAACAGATCGTCTCCAGTTGGGAGCAACGCCGAGAGACCGGGACGGTGCGCATTGCCTTCGCGCGGCCGCGGCGGGCGAGCACGATCGTGGTTGGCGAGCCGGGGCGGCTGGCGCGGGCGATCGACAATATCATCGACAATGCGGTCAGCTTCTCGCCGGCCGACGGGCTGGTCGAGGTGGCGGCGATCCATGTCGGCAACCGGATCCTGATCCGCGTCGATGACGAAGGCCCAGGCGTCCCCGACGAGCAGCGCGAGGCGATTTTCAATCGCTTCCATTCGATCCGCCCGGCCAGCGAGAGCTTTGGCCGGCATTCCGGGCTCGGGCTGGCGATCGCGCGGGCGATTGTCGAAGGGCATGACGGCAAGATCGACGTCGCCGACCGCGACGATGCTCCATCGGGCGCGCGGTTCACGATCAGCCTGCCCGCCGCGGCGGATGTGTCATGAACCGCTTGTCGTCCGAGATGGTCCACGCCACCACCGTCGCCAAGGATGGGCGCGGCGTGGTGATTACGGGGCGATCGGGATCGGGCAAGTCGGACCTGGCGCTGCGCCTGATCGACCGCGGGTTCGTGCTGGTGAGCGATGACCAGACCATCATCGGCAAGTCGGGCGCCAATTTGATCGCTTGGGCGCCGGAGACGATCCGCGGCAAGATTGAAGTGCGGGGAGTCGGGATTTTGAACATGGCATTTGCCGACTCAGCGGCGGTTTCGTTGTGGGTGGAATTGGCCAATGAGATCAAACGCTTGCCCGGGGACGAAAAGCATATGATCTTGGGTGTCGAAGTGCCCGCCTTGAACCTTGATGCGCTGACTGCCTCGGCGCCGCTCAAGGTCGAGCTGGCGCTTGGGAAAATCGCATGACCAGCCCCCCGCGCCTGCTGCTGGTGACCGGGATGTCGGGGGCGGGCAAATCGACCGTGCTCGACGCGCTCGAAGATATGGGGTGGGATTGCGTCGACAACCTCCCCGTCGCGTTGCTCGATGATTTCGTCCACGGCGAGCGCCGCGCGGGCTATCGAGTGCCGGTCGCGGTGGGGATGGATGCGCGCAGTCGCGGCTTCGATGCCCATTTGCTGCCCGGGATCGTTCGCGCGATCGACGGGGTGAGGGCCGAAATCCTGTACCTCGATTGCTCGGGCGCCGAGCTTAGCCGCCGCTATGACGAAACCCGCCGTCGCCACCCGCTCGCCCGCGACCGTCCGGCGGAAGATGGCATCGCCCGCGACCGGGGAATGACGGCGGAGTTGCGGGCTGCGTCCGACTCGGTGCTCGACACTACCGACCTCACCCCTGCCGAATTACGCGACGAATTGCGCCAGCGTTACGGCGAAGACCGCGACCAGCCGGTGATCACGATCACGTCATTCGGTTATTCGCGCGGCATGTCGCGCACCGCCGATTTGGTGTTCGACATGCGCTTCGTCCCCAATCCCCACTGGATCGACGAGCTTCGCCCGCTGACCGGCAAGGATCAGGCGGTGCAGGATTATTGCGCCGCCGATCCGGGCTGGGCCCAATCGATGGCGTCAATAGAATCGCTTCTATCCGACCTCATTCCCCGCTATTGGGCCGCCGGCAAAAGCTATCTGACGATAGCGTTCGGCTGCACCGGCGGCCGTCATCGATCGGTGGCGGCGGCGGTGGAAATGGCAGACCGGTTGCGGAGCGCGGGGTTTCCGGCGAATATCCGCCACCGCGATCTGTCGGCCCAGCCGAGCGATAGCGTCGAAGATGTCCGTCCCGACGGGTCGGCCATATTCTCGGACATCAGTGAACCAGGTGAATAAATGATCGGATTAGTGTTGGTGACCCACGGCCGTCTGGCGGTCGAGTTCATCACGGCCCTGCAGCATGTCGTCGGCCCGCAAGACGCGGTTGAGGGCATTTGCATTGAGGCCGACGACGACATGGAAGCGCGCCGATCCGACATTGCCGAGGCGATTGCGCGGGTCAGCGATGGCAGCGGGGTGATTATCCTGACCGATTTGTTCGGCGGCACCCCGTCCAACCTCGCGATCAGCCTGATGAAAAGCAGCGACATCGAAGTGATCGCCGGGGTCAATCTGCCGATGTTGATTCGCCTGGAGGGTGCGCGCAAGGTGATGGGCGTCCAAGCTGCGGTCGCCGCCGCGCGCGAGGCTGGGCGAAAATATATCAGCGTGGCGTCCGAAATCCTCGGCGAGGCAGCGGCTTGAACGCGCTCAGCCGCACCGTCCGGATGACCAACAAGCGCGGGCTCCACGCCCGGGCCAGCGCCAAGTTCGTCAACCTCGCTGCAAGCCTGCCCTGCGCGATCGAGGTCGAGAAAGACGGCAACAAGGTGTGCGGTACATCGATCATGGGGCTGATGATGCTCGGCGCGGCGATGGGCGACAGCATCGTCATCACCTCGACCGGCGAGGGCGCCGAGGACGCGGTGGCGCAACTCGCGCAACTGGTCGAGGACCGCTTCGGCGAGGACTGACATGCCGCGCTTCGTGTCTGCTTTTTCCAACGAGACGGTCAAGCGCCTGCGGGCCCTGCGCGACAAGAAGGCGCGGCGGGAGCAGGGGCTGTTCCTCGCCGAGGGACTGCGGATTCTCGCCGAGGCGCGCGACAGCGGGGTGTTGCCGCAGACGGTGGTCTATTCGGCCGAGCATGGCGTCCACCCGCTGGCGGGCGAGATCATCGCCGCGACCGAGGCCGCCAATCAGGTGCTGGCGCAAAATGAGGCGGCGATCAAGACGTCTACTGATCGCGCCAGGGTTGATCAGGAGGCTACGCATAAAGCGAACGCACTTCGTGAGGCGGAAACCAAGACACGCGCGTCCGCCGCTCTGCGCGTCAAGCTGGAGAAGGAAGTGCTCGCCGCAGCGATACAGCGCGCCGAGGCGGAGCAGAAGGCTTCGGAAGAAACCAGCCTGCGGGAAAAGGTGGAGAAAGACTTTATAACGGCGTCCGAAACGAGAATTGCTGCCGAACGTGCTGCGGAAGCGGCGGCTCTGGAACGAAAAGCCGGCGACAACCGCGTCGCAGAGTTGGCACAGGTCCGCCGCGAGAAAGAACAAGAGCTGGCTGCTGCCAGTG
>ENA-OFCX01000710-OFCX01000710.1-metagenomes-genome-assembly--contig:-NODE-710-length-16092-cov-3.750327_pt1 | contig 16092 bp, 36 predicted proteins | sample MGYA00153384_OFCX01 | MGnify analysis MGYA00153384
GCCAATGAACTGCACGCTATCAGCCACGACCTTCAGCTTCGACCGCTTATCGCCGTTCTTCGCGTCGGTCCAGGTGTCGAGCTTCAGGCGCCCTTCGATCAGGCACTGGCTACCCTTGGTCAGGTACTGGCCGATCAGCTCGGCAGTTTTCCCCCACGCCTCGACATCGATGAAGGTCGTGTCTTCCTTCTTCTCGCCGCTCTTGTCCTTATAGGTAGAGTTGAGGGCCATGCCGAAATTGCAAAGCGCCTTCTCGTTGATGAACTTGACTTCAGGTTCGCGCGTCAGATTGCCGGCGGCGATTACACGGTTGTAGCTCAGGCTCACAGAATCTCCTTGGTTGGTTTGTTATATTCAATAAGCGCGCGCTCGTACGATGCCGAGACGTGCGTCCAATACGCGATGGCCGATTGGCACTTCTGAAACATGTCATGTGTCACACTTGGCCCAAGCGACTCAAGCCGCCGGCGCCAGCTATCCGCCTGGCCGTCAGCCTGAATGATGTACTCAGCACAGAGCTGAGCGCTGCCCGAGCCGGTTATCACAGCCGGTACAGCATCTTTGCTGCCGCTTTCTCATCGTCCCAGATCCACTCCACGCTGCCGTCATCCTTCAGAACACCGACGCGCGGCTTGGTCTTGGACTTAGGATCGTAGTGCGGGATGACTTCCTCGACCACGCTGTCATAGCCGATGACGGGCGGGCAGAGGTATTTATCCTTGAGGGAGCGGAGTGAGGCGATCATCGCGTTCCCGCGACGGGCGGAGTGCGGATCTGCTCCTCAGCCAGGATCATCGCCAGCGCACGGTCCCGTTCGATGGGGTCTAGGCCGCAGAAAAGATCGCAGACGGTCGCGGCATCTTGGATGAGGCTTTCCTCTATGACGTACTGCAGGACCTCGTCGGCATCGAACTCACTGAGATACACCTCAGTATCGACGCTTACACTTGGGTCGTAGCTCATCTCAGAACTCCTCGGGCTCGGGTGAAAAGTTAAGGTCAGCCAGCAAATACTCCGGACAGTCCAGCATCTGCACGCCCTCAGGATCACGTCGCGGCTTGGCGCCGGCCTTGACCGCCCGCATGCGTGCCAGGGCGGCGTCGACCTCGGACTCGCCAAGCAGGTTCAGCTGGTCCGTCATCTGGTAGATTCCAACGGCGTACGGCGGATGCTTCTCGACTGCCACGAACATGAACTTAACGGAAGCGAGTGGAATGTCTAGAACTTTCGAGACAACCAGACGGTAAAGCGCCGACTGACGGTGGTACCCATAGTCGCGGAAGGTACGGCGGAACTTGTCCAGCGAGTCAGTCGACTTGAGGTCCGAGATCCAGTGCTCATCGCGGTTCTCGGTATCACAGCGGCACTGAATGCCCAAGCCGTCCAAGCTGGTCCGGTACGTCACCTCATGGGCGCCTTCGGTCCAGCAGCTTGCGACGACGTTCTCGTGCAGCGCTTGGCGCATCTCAAAGCACAGTTCCCAGTCGGCTTGCGTCACCACTTCACGATCGGTGTGGCTGGCCATGAACGCTTCCTTCAGCGCCTTGCCCTCCTTGGTTCGCCCATCCGCCTTGGGCATGACGGCATACGTCGCGTCCACAATCTCTGGCTGGAGGATCATGGCGTGGAACAGTCGGCCGAATCCCAGCGCGTGGCTTGTGTCGGTACGGGGCCAGCGACCACCTCTCAGCCCGGCCCAGAGCGCCTCGTTGCGCTTGAACATACCAAGTTCGGAACTGCCAACGCAGCCGCTGTTTCGGTAGGTGTGCTCGCTTTCACCTTCGATGCGCCCGTATTCAGGAGGCATTCAGCACCCCCTCAAACGCGCTCGCCATCGCGGCATAGTCCGTGCCGTGGCTGTCCTTGAGCGCCTTGTACAGATCGTCGCTGCCCAGCTTGGCCTTGACCTTAGGGCCCAGCTCGCGGCACTTAGCAATGTTCGGATCAACCACAACAAAAACGCCACGCTTAGCCGAGTGCAGGCGGAAAGCGTTGCCCTTCGTTCCGTTTGGGCGCTTAACATCTCCCTCAACCTTCAACTCAATAACCGCGCCGAGCCATGCCTTGTCGAGATTGTCACCCGTGCCCAGTTCCTTGGCGATCCGGCGAGCGACGTTCTTGTTGATGACGTAGCCCTTCTCCTGGCCGACGAAATACATGGTCGCCTTGCTATCCTTCTTCGTGGTGCCAGGCGTGGGGACATCGGCCATCTTGATGCGCTCGATCACCATGGGCGGCAGGACGGTGCCGACCGTGTAGTCGTCGCTGGCCAGGTATGGCGAGGTGCTGAGATCGTTGAGGTTCATGGGGCTCCCGTCTCTGTTATAAGAGACACTGTGGTTAAAAGTTAACGAAAGATAACGTACAGGACAAGGCCGGCGAGGGCGAACATGATCGCTCCAAGCGCCACCCCGAGCCAAATGCCATAGGCAGCATCGAAGTCGTCCGGCTCGCGCGCCTTGGCACGGCTCAGGATCTCACGGAGCTGTACGTCCGTGATCGTGTCGTCATCGCTAGGGTCGAGGTGCGTCATGGTAGAAAGCCTATCACTGTGTAGACGGTTGCAATCTTTTTCTTGTCCTGATTGACTAGCGCAGTATGGTCGCCGTCAACAAGGAGCCAATCATGGCCGAGCAGGGATCTAACCACCGCGAGAAGACCGACCTCCCACCCTTGCGCCCAGGCAGGAGATCGCGGATTGCGTCACCGACGCCGTTCGCCCACCTGCTGCGCTATCACATGGAGCGCAACGGGCTGAGCGTTCGGGACATGGCTGAACTGACTGGCGTCTCGCCGGCCGGGATCGGACATCTCCTGACGGGCCTGATCAAGCCGCCCATTGCGGACCAGTTGGAGAAGATCATCCGCGTGCTGCACCTGACGCCGGTGGAGGCTGAGTTGCTGGAGCTTGAGGCGTTACTGGGGAATGCGCCGGACAAGCTCAGGGCGTACGTCATGGAGTTACAGAAGCGTCCGGCGAAGTAGGGGTTCGCCAACACGGCGCCGGGTACGAGATGGAGCAGGCGGCTTGCTCGTACGTACACAGGATGGGTGGCTGGCCGAGACGATTCGCTACGTCCCTGGCCACGCCGTGGGACCTGGCCATGTGGCTGCGAATCGTCTGGTCGGATGTTAGGGCCACGCGCTCCATGGCATCGGCGCTCATGTCGCCTCCATGACCACGTCCATCAGGTCGAAGATCTGAGCGGCACGTTTCTGGTCGCCGTACTCCCGGTCGTTGCCCATCTGGATGAGCGTCCGCAGCCGGTCCAGCTTCAGGTCTAGCTCATCGGCGCGTCGGAGGTAGTCACGGGCCACGCTCCATGGGACAGGCGGCACGTCCTGGTCCACCTCCTCACGCTTGCCCTTACGGGCCGTCACTCGCTATCCTTAGCAGCCAGGGCCAGCAGGACGCGCAGGTTGTTGGCCTGTTCAACCGAGAGCCGCGACATATTCAGGCTCGCGCAGATCGCATCAGCCACGTCCGCTGGGTCAGCGCCAAACGCCAGCGCCCCACGGATGGAGGACTCGATGCTATCAATGTTGCTTTCGCAGTCCGTCTTCGTATATTCGCGCATTGTAGGCCTTCTGCTGCGTGTTGCAGCGTTCTGATCAGCTTCTAACTGATCGGGTGAGTTATCTAGAAGCCCCGGTGGTTGTTGCCATCGGGGTTTCTCTTGAGGTATTGAGTTAACGATCGTAAACATACGCCGCGATCATCTATGGACTTGGAACCGTTGCGACGTATGGTGCAATAACGCTGATTGACTGGTGGTTTCATAAGTAAACAGCGCAGGGTGATACTGTTATAATATGTTAACGTCTGATCCTGTATATTATGGCAAGCGAAATGAGGGGGCCCAGCCTGTCCTAGGTCACCTGTTTTATACGTGCTATCAGGAAGTCGCATGGCGATTGGCCCAGTGTATGGATCGCGTTAGCGTATAGCAAGGACTCTTTGCCTGGCACATATGCACTGTCGCAATAACAAATTGCCAGAGCTGCTACGGACGCTACGGTTCTAGCCTCAGGAGCCTAGTCCCATGCCCATCAGAGGTCGACTCACCAGACACGGCGCGTACCACTCACCCTGGTGCGACTACACCCTGGCCTGCATGCAGCGGGCCGAGGTCAGTAACAGCGATATGGCACGGCACCTGGCATGCCCGGTTGGCACGGTCCAGGCGTACATGACCGGCAAGGTCCGGCCCCCATTGAGGCTGATGCACCCGTGGTCACGGCGACTGAAGTTGACCATCGAGGAGACGGTCAAGCTTCAGCGCCTGGCCTTCTTCTCGCACACCGAGCCGGAAGTCGTCCATTGGCTCATGGCTGCCGAGAAGATGGCTGCTGACCTACGCGAGCGGCTGAATGCGTCGGAGCAGGCCGGACGGAAGCTGGCAATGGAGCTGGCTGAGGTCAGGGCTCAAGCGGCTGGGGACGTTTAGTGGGCTTGCGGGGTGCCTTGGGTGGTGACTTGAGGGGTCGGCCGATGTCGTTGCCTGCAGCAACCTCCAACCCCAGCTCCAGGTCAACCACGTGCCACCACCAGTCGCCCAGATAAGAGCCAGTGTCTTTCTCGGCCTCTGCCCACCGCGCTTCCGCAATCGTGTCGAAGGTACCCGCGAAGTCGTCCCACCCGCCTGCGGGGTAGCAAACATTCCCGGTGAATAGAGCGTAGCGCTTCACTTCTCCCCCCGCCCGATCGCGCGAAGGGCGGCGATCATTTCCTGTCCCAGTACGGCAGCGTAAGGCGGCGGATGTCTATCATGGCCTCCTCTGCGTCTAGCCCGTCGAGTCCGCCGGAGTGAGCGATAGACGCGACCTCACGCGCCACCCTCTCCGCCGCATCGGCGCCAGTCGGCTCGTTATGCGACACGCTTTGACCATCTGTCGCAATCGTGCTGTCGCATAACATGAGCGCCGCCGCCGGATAGATCTGCACCGACCCCGGCTCCCTCTCGCTCTCCACGGCATACCCCTCGGCCGTCAGCGCCGTCGAGTAAGTGCCGACGATGCGCCCCTGCCAACTGCTGCCCTTGGTCTTGCGGACGCGCTGGCCAAGGGCGAAGCGGGCGCCAGTCGGCTCGAACTCTACCGGCGTGGCGCCTGCTGCCTTAGCCATGCGTGCCCATGCGGCTGGGTCGACTGCCGGCGCGGCTGGCTGGGCGAGGGCGACGGTCGGACAGTCGGGCTCATGGCATCGATAGCCATGCGTGGCGCAATAGGCCCCCACCCCCTCGCCGCGTCCGGCCTGGGCGTCCATGTGCGCCCGGTGCGACATCACCTTGCGGAGCGCGATTCGGAGGTGCGGCCATTCCGTGGCTCGCCCGGTTGCTCCACACTGAACCAGTAGCTCGATTTGCAGCCAGTCGTGGGCGGAGAGTTGCTCCGGCAGCTTCGTCGCGTTGGCGTCGGTCATGGGTAGCCCCCTTTCATGCGCTTGAAGTATTCCGCCTTTTCGTGGGCAAGAATCACGGACCAGCATTGGCGAACCCTAGCAGCCACGCAAAGGGCACTATGGAAGTCGCCCCGAATCGCACTAGACGACATGGCGAGCCGTATCCGGCGGAATATGCGGATCATTCCTGCCCCTTCGCGGGCTGGTTGGCGGCGAGGAAACGCCAGAGGCCGGCGGTCAGTACTACGTGAAGCAGGTCGTCCAGGTCCTCGTCTGCGGCCACGCAGCTAAGATAGGCAGCGCGTGCCCTCTTGACCATGGCCTCATCCACCTCGCCGCGTCCGGCCTGGGCCAGCGCCGCGTCGTGCGCCTCAGCCAATTCGAGAATCTTGGCCTTGAGCTTATTCCACTCCGCGCGCGTCTCGTCCCGCTCCCCGATCAGGTTTCGGTACACCGCCGCCGGCACGGTCATGTGCCCATCAGGGATGCGTTCCCCCTCCAACTCGCGGACTTTGGCAGCTAGGGCTACGTTGTCTCGGTCGAGCGCGATCCACCCGTCTCGCCAGAACTGCCGGGAATCCCGGGCCTCCGCAAGCAGCCGCTCGGTGTCGGTGGGGTTGGTCATGGCGCCGACTCGATTGGCTGGGCGATGTAGTAGGAGTGGGTTCGGGCGTGCGTCTCATTGGCCAGCAGCGGCAGTTCCTGGCCGAGCAGGTACCACTCCGTCCGCTGATCGCATGGATGTGGCGTATCACAGTCCGTGTGGCATCCGTAGAGGCCCCACGCCGGCTGTCCGCCCATGCCGTCGAATAGGTCGGCGTAGACTTGGGCCGGCACTTTGACCCAGCGGTAACTTTTAGGGCTCACGACCCTCCCTCCTTGCTGGCGGTGATGGCTGCGGGAGGTGGCGGGAGGGGCATCCAGTGAGACGCGGCATCTGCGCTCCAGCCCGTGGACTCGCCATCGCTAAACCAGATTTCATCATTCTCGAAGTGTCCCGCGATCGTCTCCTCTGCTGGCTGGCCGATGCGGCGGTAGCCGAGGTGGATTAGCACGCGTCGGGCATCGCCGGGCATCCGCTCGTTGCACGGAATCCACGCACTCACCCCAGCCGGTTGCGCGGCGATGGCTGCGGCGAGTCCCGCGCAGGTTGCCTCTTTATCTGATGCGCCCTCCCCCCATTCACGCGCATATGCAGCACTGAACGCGGCCACAACTGCGTTGGTGATCACCCCAGCCGGTTGCGCGGGCGGGGTGGCGATGGCTGCCAGGGCGGCGTCACGCTGGTCAATCAGTTCCTGCACCCAGCCGATGACGCCAAGGGGGAATAGGTGGCCCGGTTGGTAGGCGCGGCGGATCACGTCCTCGATCTGGAGCAGGGTCAGTTCCGCCTGAGAGTCACCGCCCGCGTCGACCACGGGGCGGGTTGCTTCGATGAGCGGCGTTAGGGTCCAGCCAGTTTGGCGAGGATCACAGATTCCCATGTCACGGGAATTGCACCATTCGCCGCATACGCTCCGCCATACGACTGTCGGCGTGTACTTATCTTTGCGCGCCAAGTAATGCCCAGCCGGCAACTCAGGCAGCAGTCCCTCCGGTGCGGGGGTGGGGTTGGGGTTGGTCATCAGATGCGCTCCGGTTGGTTAATGTCTATCATGTCCTAGGCAGATGCCAGTAAAAGATTTGCCCCGCGTGGCAGCGAGACCGCGTCCTGGTGTGACAGCCCGCGCTTCAGGCGGTTGAAGACCCCTTGTCTGCCGACTTGGCATCTGGGATCGCTGGCCCACTCAATGATTGATTTAGTCTCGCCGAATGCCGTGATGCGGCTGCTATTTTCTTTGTTCCTGGATTGCGTCCAGATGTCGGCCCAGCGACAGTTGCCGGGCGAGTAAGGCCCATTGTTATCGACGCGATCCAGGCTGTGCCCTAGTGGGCGGATCCCCATGTCCCAATAGAACGTTGGGAAGTCCTGACGCCACGCATCGCAAACCGTAATGCCGCGCCCTCCATACCTATAAAAGCTGGGGTTCTTGGCTACATAGCATCGGTGGAGCATGGCGCGCCAAATCTTAATCTCCGGGAGAAACGAGAGCCCGTGCGTGGTGATGGCAGCGAGAAGACCGCTAACCTTTGCGCACCCACATGATGCAACGGCGCCGTCCCGGAGCCATGACCCCCTCGCCTCAATAGTGGATCCGCAGTCGCACTGGCATTGCCACACAGCCTCTTGTGTGGCGTCTGACGGAACCCTGCTGCCGACCAGGAGGCGGCCCCTTCGCTGCCCCGTCATGCAGATGACGCCCGACATCAGAGCGACCATGAGAACGAAAGGGAGACCGCGACGCCGCCTAGGCCGGTCGAGAACAGGTCGCCCGTCTCACACGTATGGTTATCTGGGTCGCGCTGGTCCATCGCCTCCTTGACGGCCCCGGCCAATAAGGCAGCCGCGATCGGAACAAGGATCCTCTTCGGAAGGCTCGCGTCGGGGTCGAGCGCCATGAGCCCGGCCAGTGCCGATGCGCCAACAAGCGTGCCTACAGCAAAGTGCTGACGATGGTCTAGGCGTTCATAGTCTGGCAGATTGTAGTCCATGTCAGCCGTCCGCGAGCTGGTTCAGGCGCGCGACGATAGCGTCGGCATCGTCCCTAGTGGACGCGGCGCAGACCACCCATTGCTCGCTGTCATTGATCTCAAAATAGCCGGGGCTAACCTCGTCAGCCCAAAAGCCCGGATCGAACACTTTCGTGACGATCCATTTCAGGACCTCTTGGTCGCTCATCGTGGTAATGTCCATAGGTTCGTTCCTGAATGTCTCTTGTGTGTGAGACGGCTAGGGTAAGTTAACGGCGGTCATCAAGGTAACAGGCGAGTCCCGCTAAGCAGAGGAGGAAAGCGGCGATGATCCAAATGGCCAGCCAGGTCACTTCATGCTCCTTGCGATGCGGTACAGAAGCGCGCGGACATAGGCGCCATGTGGCCTCATCCCGTAGGCGCGACTGAGACAATGACGGAGCCTGGTTTCGTTATCCATGATCTATTCCTTGATGCCGGCGAGATGGCGCGCGACTTCGTACGAGTGGGAAGAACATTCCTGGTAGAGAATCGCTGAGGAGACCGATCCACGGTCCCGGTAGAAGCGCGCCTGGTCGGCTTGACGGGCGGCGATGACTTGGCGCTGTTCGGGGGTGACTAGGCGAATGGGGATGACGATCATGGCACGGCCCATGCAGGGACATCGCGAAGCGAGTCGCGCAGGTCGCTTTCAATCTCATCATAATCCTCAAATACCTCTCGCGACCCGTTGGTCAGGCGTTCGGCCAGGTTCACCACGGCTAAGAGCGACTGTAGCTCGCTGAGTAGGATCGTGGCGGTGCTGTTGGTCTTGGATTTGCGCGTCATCTAGCGTCTCCGTTGGGTTGGTACCGGGACTGTACGGGGTTCATGGAGATGTCTAGAACAATCTAGACTGGCGCCGGATTGCCGGGCCTATTGCCGGTTCGGATGGTTGCTTAATGGCTGGGAGGTGATAGACATAGGGCGTCCAGGCTGTTGTCTGGACCCGGTTCGTTGACCGGATCGACCCTTACAACCTGCTGCGTTTCAATATGCCCCGATGCCTGCCTATAATTGTCGTAGGGGTCCAGGATCACGACTTCGGGGCATATTCAGACGCAGCCGGACCGATGGAGACGGCTCATGCTAGGCTTACTGGTTACCCATACGATCATGGAGGAGGAGCGGTTTATCCTGGCGCCCCCTCAGGCCCTGGCCGCTTGGCTTAGGCTCTCTGTCTGCTGCGCGCGAAGGGAGAACGGCGGTAAGCTTGTTGGCGCCCAGGCCTTCCCCCCTATCTTGTGGGCTCGCATGTGCGGGTTGAGGCGGGAGGACGTGGACGCGGCTATCCTTGGTCAGCTTGCCTACTGGGCTGGCGAGGACCTTGATGTCTACGGGTATGACCGGACCCGTGAGTCGGACTACAAGTCCAAGCGCGAGGCAGGGAAGGCCAGGGTCAAGCGGTACCGCGAGAAGCGGGACCACGATGGCACGGACGATGCTAGTAACTAAATCTAACTAAACTGAATTGAATTGAACTAAACTAAATGAAACTAAACTAAAGGCGTTACGCGTGACGTAACGCTTGTGTAACGCGTTACCAAACCGTGCCGATAGTAGCTCTGAGGAGCTGGGAAGGGCATGGATGGGTCCGAAACCGGAATCCCGGTGTCGGTAAAGGTCTACTGACTCAGAGACGTAACTGACGGGCAAGGGCCTCAATCGGCCAGGGGTACCCAGGGTATGGGCTAGACGGATTACAGGCCTTCCACCCCACTTGCACACCCCTTAGCGGGCATGGTGGTAGCTGACCGTTCCTGACTTTCCCCTCCCAGCATGCCTTCCCCTGACACGTTAGATACCTAACCACCCCGAGACAGGACATCGAGGAAGACCCCCTATTCCGCTCGCCCCCATGAGACGTTACTCTGCCGGGGGTTCAGAAAGGGGTAGGGGAAGGGCGTTACGGCCTAGGATCGCCTGGGAAGGGCACTGGCGGGCATCCTGCGGCGGGTTCATGTAGGCCACAGACGAGGAAACCCCGGACCTTGGCTGGCCTGGGGTTCCGATTAGGGGCGAATGGCTCTAGTGAGCTAAACGACTAGTTCACCCCCCGTGCATTGCCGAGAGGAGAAAGCCACGGAAGCGGAGGCGAGCTTGCACCTTGGCACGCTTCAACGCTATGTGGTCCGCGTCAAACCTCCGACCCTCATAGGCTCCGGCGGAGATGGACAATTCACGCTGAAGAATGCCCAGAAGCGAGGCGGTGCTTGCGGAAACGGGGGCAATGATGTCGGGGATAAGGCGCATAGGTGCGCTCCGGGGAGGGTTAGGGGGAAGGGGTCGGGTTGGCTAGACGGCATCCATCTTCGCATTGAACTCATCCCACATTTCGCACGTCTCCCAGACCCATTCCTGCCCAGCTTCACGGGTCGCAACGGTCTGGACGACGTGCCAACCATAGGGCAGGGGCTTACCAATGGGGAGACATCCGTACTGATCATGCTCTGAACTGTAGATGACGTTGAACATGGGATAACTCCTGAAAGGTTAGAAACGGTTCGTTTGGCGCTGGTTGGTTTAGGGTCGGCCCAGCATCGACCTTGCAGGCTAGGGGAGGGTGGCCTTGGCGATGATGTCCCTGATGTACTTACAATGAGGGTTCGCTTCCAGCCGAGTTGCCTCCACTTGGACCAGCGCCCATTGCAACGCTTCCAGCATGTCCGGCGCAGATGCTATCAGGCGGGCATTAGCGAACGCTTCCTGCGAATCAATCTGCCGTTCCGTATTCCGGAAATTGGCACGGCTATTCTCAGTATCGTACGCCGTTGCGAGGTGGTGCTGGCAGCCGGTTCCGTCATGCGATCGAGTGAAGATCTGGTGGCATGCGCCGCTTCCGGTGTACCACGGGCCGGGAGTGTGCTGCAAAGTGCTCATTAGGTATCCTTAGGTTCGTTGGAGTTAGCTACGTGCGCATCATCGGCCCTTATGGCCAACCCTGCGAGTATGAGGACCACAGGGATGGACCAGAGGAGACAGAGGAAGAGCATTGGTTAGGCCAGGAAAACGTGGACGTACTCGCCGGAAGGAATCTGGCCTGATACCTTAGGCTTAGACCACATCGCAGCCTCGCTCCCATACTTGGACACGTTCCGCTCATCCATACGGCAGCACAGCTCGGCACAGGCCGCAGTGTGGTTCTCCTCAACGTTAAGCGCATCATCCCAGCTAAGGCGGATGGTCATAGCCTCGCACTTGGCTTGGATACGGCTTCCCTTGGTGTTGGTCGGGCACAGGTACTTGGTAACGATGGCTTGCATGGGAGGCGCCTTAGGTTTCTGTTGGTTGGGCTTACGACAAGAGCATACTATACTAACTAGGATATGTCAAGAGGCAGTGTTGTTGTCCAGGTACTTCAAGCGTATCTGTGCGATCAAGCGGCGGATGAGGGGTCCATAGGTGCGCCCAGTGTTACGTGCACTGATGTAGTGGGAGAGGCAGGCGAAGGTGCGGTGATTGATGGGGAGCATGGGTTAGCCTTAGTGGTGGACACGGTGGGAGGATCTACGGGCTTGGCGTCGTAGCCTAAACTTTGCGCCAGCCTTCCAGTTGCGAAACAGGCGCATGGGTTAGCCTTCCATCACACGACGGGCAGCAGCACAGCAGCCAGCAGCCCGACGCTGGTGGATCTTAGCCAAGCTGGCCTGACCACGGTCCATGGCGTTGAGTGACTCAAGGTAGTAGGTTGCTGCGTCTACCTGGAAGGCACTAGCGGCTTGGATCATCCAGGTCTGCTGAGTGGTGGTCTTGGTCTGCATGTCTGTGTCCCCTGGAACCATCCTCGCCCGGAGTGGGCTGCGGCTTGGTTACTCATATGCTATCCCACTTGGTATGTGAATGCAAGTGGTATCTTTCATGCTCGTTGTGGCAGACCACGGACAGCAGGCAGACCTATAGCTAGCCTCAGGACGGCCTAGCACGCCATGGACATTAGATCGCTAGGGAGCCTGAGGAGGCCTATATGCCCCGTGAGGTCCTCCGAACCCCCATGCTAGCCTATGGACCTTAGGCTGATCGTGGCACCTTGGGGATTGTATAGGGGTCTAGTTGTTGCGAGAGGATTGCAAAAAGGGAGACGAAAGGGGCAAGTAGGGAGCAAGTGGCCCATATGCGTGTCATAATGACACGATAGGGAGAAAAAGGGAGACTTCAGCCCATAACTCGATGTCACACAATAGATGCGAACCGTTATCATCTAGCTCCTATGCGTGCAATAGATGCCTATGTGCCCACATAAGAGAGCGTGTATCTGTATGTGGATGTAGTGTAGCACAGTACTTATGTCATGCATGCCACACCATACCGTAGCGGTTGCCACGCTTAGCCCCACAGGAATCGAGGCCCCCTAGAGGGGGGAAGATCGACGGGGACATATATCGTATTGGCTAACGCGGGATTTGGCCAAACATTTGACCCACCTAAGCTTCCCTAGGTGGGCCTCTTGCTCTCTTACTGGCCCCTGTAGACGCCCTAAGATCCCTTCAGGAACTCCAGAGCCCGCTTGTACTTCGCCTTCTGCCGCTCAGTAGGCTGATCGCTCAGGTTGTGGGCGATGTCAGCCAGCTTCACAGTGAGGGCATCTGGGTTGGCCTTCACCCTTGGGAGGTACTCAGCGAAGTAATCCTCCCCGGCTCTCTTGGTCAGATCAGCCACGGCCTGCTGGATGTACTCCGGGAAGGTCATCAGAGCCCACCGGACAGCCTCAGGGACCTTAGAGTCCTCCATAGCATCGTGCAGGTAGGCAATGGGCTTCAGGCGCATCTCAACGGCCTCAGCGACAGCTATGGGGTGGAGGATGTATGGCTCTCCTCCCCGCCGCTTCTGGTCCTGATGGCAGACCGAGGCCAGCCCACAGGCAGCCAGGACGGGATTAAACGGCATTGGCAATCCCGTGGTCCACTCGGTACCGCTGCTCCCAGAACTCCTTGGCCTGCTCCGAAGTCACATAGTACTTCTTCCAGCCATTGGGGAACTCAAGGACGAACCCGATGCCTGGGGGGCTGTCGAGGTAGGCCTGTGCTCCACCATCAAGGAAGGTCCTGGATGCCTCCTTGGCAGCCTTACGGTCCTTGGCCTTCTCAGCGGACCTCAGGGTCATGAGTTTCATCCTGGGATTGTCCTGGGTAATCAGGGGGTCATTCATCTGGAGGGTATCCTTGGGTAGGGTCAGGGTATCTGACCGGGGTTATGCAGGAGAGCATAGGATACCAACTGGTATGTCAATCCCGATCATCCTCAGCCCCCTTAGGTGGCCCTCCATGCTCAGCTAGGTGGTTCAGTAGGTCAGCCAGGACATTCTGGATAGCCAGGAGGGCCTGGAGTGGACTCAGCCCTTGTTCCTTCAGGAAGTAGATTACCTGGTTCCCTAAGGCCATCTGAAGCCGATCTGAGGGGTCTAAAGAGTCCTCACGGATAGCTCTCTTCAACTGGGAGAGGACCGTAGGATGGAGACCTTGCGCCTCTAAGGGACTCAGGTCGCTCTCAGAGGATACCGCCTCTGGCTTCGACCTCTTGCCCTTAGCGGTCTTAGGCTTCCCTTTAGGAGACCCTTTATCTTTTTTAGGATCCTTAGGTGGCATAGAGAGTCCTTGGGTTTAGCTTTAGTTGTGAACTACTAGGGGACAATCAATAGAGGTCTACCCTTAAGGATAGTAATCCTGTGGTCTCCTGTGGTCTCCCATAGGGAAGGCAGTCCTATGGTCTATCCACAGGTCGCCACAGGGTGTCCCTTAGAGCGGACTCACTGCGTGAGTATCCGCCCCTCATCCCCCTTACCCCCTTCTCCCAAATCAGGCCTACCTGTATTCCGTAAAGTGGGTGTTAATGTAAGTTGAGCCAGGTCTTGCCTTTAGAGAAGGACCCTCGGGACCCTTTTCTACCCACCGAGAAGGCATGGTTCATGAACCCCCTAAGCTCCTCGTCGAGCATCTTGGCCCTGTACTGGTCCTTGGACTTATCGACATCCTTAGCCATGTGGGCAGTCCAGTGGCCTACAGCACCTGCGAGGGCCTCTAGGCGGTCATCGTGGGCTAGGGAGCCCCTGTCACGGGTCAGCCGGGTCATCTGGTAGCACCCCTGGTACTTCAGGGCTGACTCAGTGGCATAGGACTGGGTCGAACGGTAGTCCTGGATGAGTACCTTGCGGTCCATGATCAGGCGGTGCTGGTTCATCACAGGCTCTAGGGTGTCTATGATCCGGAGTTCCTTCTGCCCCTTAGCCCACTCAGAGTCCTCTATGGAGCACTGGGGGTGGATCTTGGCCATGACGGGCCGGAGGAGCTGAGCGAACATACCGTCACCGAAGTTAGGCTCGACTAGGACAAGCTTGACCTTTTGGATCTCAGCGAGCCTAGCCAGGAAGGCCAGGTTCCTCTCGTCATAGCCCCCGAGGAAGCCACCCCAGGCGGTACAGTAGAGCAACCCGTTGAGCTGCTTGACCACTGAGTACCCTGTTTCGTCCTTACCGCGCCCCGCAGGATCGATGTAAAGCACCGAGCCCTGGTAGGGTTGATAGGGGGTCTGGATCTCCATGGGTCTGTAGAAGCGATCACCACCGAAACCGACACAGAAGAGGTCTGGGTCGTTACCGATGATCTGATCGGGGCCACTAGCCCAGATGACCTTAGAGGGACCATCCTCAAGCGGGATGTCCATAACGGACAGGTCGGAGAGCTTGAGGGGGTATCGGTTGGCATCAGAGAGCGAGGTGTCCAGCATGAACTGGAGCTGGAACCCTGAGCGACCATAGGAGGCTTCACGCTCCATGAGGTCGGTGTCAGAGAAGCGTTTAGGGTCTGTAGACTTGCCCACCAGGGACTTGTTCATACAGACTCCAGTTGGTTGCGGATCATGGGGGCGAGCCTCTCGCCATAGGCAGCAAGTTGCTTCTCATCGGGGAACCTAGCGGGCCAGATTCGGGTCTCATAGCCACGCTGGAGCAAGGTCGAATAGATCGATTGCTCGCATTGCGGGGTGCCTAGGAAGGTCACCTCGCCACCGGGCTTCAGGATGGCATCAAACTCCTTAACCTGCTCAGCCAGCTTCTCGCGCATCTGCTGGGTGGTGGAGTTATTGGGAACCTCCACGTCATCAGCGATGATTACATCAGCACGGGAGCCTGTAAGCTGCCCTGAGATACCTAAGGACCGCAGTGAGGGGTCCTTTGATTCACGGGCAGGACCAAAATCGAACTGGATCTTGGCCTCACGCTGGTCTGACCTAGGGGTCAAGTGGCGTAGCTCTGGCATCCCCTTGATGATCTGAAGGGCGAAGGTGCTGAAGTTGTCAGCAGCCTGCTTAGAGGCCGAGACCACCAACACCTTCACATCAGGATCACAGTACCCACGCCACACGGCGAAGTCCGCAGTGATCCACGACTTCCCTACCCCACGGAATGCCTGGAGAACCTTACGCCTCGGCCCTGTTTGAAGCCAGTGGGCCATATCGTATTGGACTGGGGTTGGCTCAGGCAGCCCAAGGAACTTCCAGGTGACATACAGGAAGTTACGGAAGTCCTCCTTGAGGGGGTCAGCCATTTACGCCTGCTTGGTTGTGGGGAAGGGAAGGGTGTTCCTGTCGTGCTCATCTTCGAAGGAGAGACCCTCAGCTAAGCTGCGGGCCTTCTTGTTCGACGGCGTGATCTGAATTTTGCTGTCGGCAAGTAGCTGCCGAGCCACATTCAGCTCAGCAGCCGTAGCCTCACCTGACTGCACCTTATTCAGGAGGCACTCAAGCATAGCGTCCGCGAGGAGACCAAATCGCTCCTCGCTTCTCTTTTCAATGTCAGCCATAGGCTAACCTTTCAGGGAACTGGTTACAAATGAGATGACAGCGGAGAGGGCAGCTAGGAAGCCTGCCCGTTTCTTTCCGCCGTCCTCTATCTCCCCTATACGGGCCTTATGGTCAGCTAGGGTTTCTAATGCGGTGTCGAGCTTGGTCTCAGTACGGGTTAGCCGCGTGACCACTTCGAGCTGGAACTCATGGTTGTCCATTACACATCTCCGATTTCCATAACGCCAGAGAAGAATATATTTCCAGCGTTGGTGGGGAGGCACGTGGCCAGCCCAGACGCGGGATTC
>ENA-OFCX01000712-OFCX01000712.1-metagenomes-genome-assembly--contig:-NODE-712-length-16081-cov-3.787408_pt1 | contig 16081 bp, 21 predicted proteins | sample MGYA00153384_OFCX01 | MGnify analysis MGYA00153384
ACCCTATCCTGTATGTAGAGGCAAAGGGTCAATTTCTGAAAGAATACAATCAGAAAATGAAAATGCTACAAGCTGTACGACCTAACGTACACAGCCGTTATCTAGTAGTCAGTGACAATGAACCACCCGCAAGTTACACAGCTTATTATTGTCCTTTTAAAAAGCTTGAGCATTGCCTCTATGGTTTAGGAGTTAAGTAGTGACTAGATTTTGGGTATATAGAAGTGCTTTTGGTAAGTTACTTTATTACACTTTTGAACCTTATCAAGCGGCTAATTATCAATTTAATGCAGCCTTGCTACTTGTAAATGTTTCCTACAAATGGTCACATAGGCTCAAATTTTATAAGGCAATTTAATTCTATAAACCAATGACTATTACATCCTTACCCTCTAAGTAAGTGTTTTAAAACTGCTAGTTATCAATTCATTTTCACTAATTATTAAGGATTAAAACTATGCCATTTTGGGCTAATGCTGCTAAAGAAGCAAATATCATTGTCACAAGCGAAAAAAACTTGCAGAAGTTGGGCGGTAAGTTGATGGAAACTAGCGCTCGTATTGACTTCAATGAGGGCTGTTACTTCATTGGTAGTGATCAAGATTCATTTGTGTTTAATCCTACTTCATGGACAGAAGTTAAGGGGACTAACGGCTATGTGCCAACTCTCACACCCTCGCTCATTCACTTTGTTCGCAAAGAATTTAAAGGGTATCAGGGTGCTGTTAAGGAAGTCACACCTAAAGACCTGTTTTTCACTACGCAACTCTCTCGGTTGATGGAAAGTGGTAAAACCTATGACGGGTTTATCGATACCAGTATCCCTCAAGCCATGATTGACATGATCAATAAGCCTGAGAACAGTGCCATCATTGACCAGTTGTTAACTCCTTACATCAACGTTGCAGAAGTTTTAGCGCCTGTCCTTTTTTCTGGTTTAGCTGTCAGTGAGTACAAGGCAGGTGGCAATGGTGGCTCTTATGGGAGTAAAGGAGAGAGCGAAAGTGACAAGATCAAGGCAAGGCAAGAAGCAGTTAAGGCTCTGGTAGCATCATTCTACGGTGAATACACTATTGAAAAATACAAGCTTGCAATAGGTGATCAAACCTTTATCATTGCCATGAGTTTTGAGCTAGGTTTAGCTTTACCCTCTAATCTCTCTCTATCCTTTTAATCCTGCTATTTATCCTTATTCTCATCCTTATGGGATTAGGGATAGATGGTTGATTTAAAATATCTTTTGAGCGTGAGGTATGACTAATTCTCCATACAGTAGAAATGAAATGCGTTATCGTTCTGTGATTGCTAACAAGGCTTTCTTAACAGCTATAAAGGATAGGGCTAATTATGCTTTACAGCCCTTAACTAATCCTAAATCTATCCTAGTAGAAGCAGGTAAGGGACGTAGATTAAGCTTCTGTTCACTACGTCAAGTTAAACTTGATTTACCCTTGCAAGGTTTTATGATTGCGATCGCCCTAACCGATAAACCCTAAAAAGCTCAAATGGACAGGAGTAATTTGACTTTATCATAAACTTTTTATCATAAAGCCATTTTACGTCTATCTATTTTATCAATCTCAACTCGCAGGAAACAAAGAATGAATGATTTAAAGCTAAATCTAGATGATTATGAGTATCCACATGAAGACATCGCTACACCTGTTGTAGAGGTCATGAGTGACAAACCTACACCTGATGAGTTAAAGGCTTTGTTGGGTATGAGTGCTAGTCCTGACAGCACTAAATCTAGTAGGTGGTCTATGTTCGATGATGTAGCCCTACAACCCTATAGTGATTTTTGGGACAATAATCTAACTCTAGGTGAAAATTATGTTTCTCTGATAAATAGATGTGTGCTTTTGCCAGAAAAAGATATACAGGCTAAGATTGCCGCTAGCTATACGGCTGTTCATTCTATAGCTTGTCGTGTATTGCCAACCCTAGCCATTTTGGGTGCTACTGGCACTGGTAAATCTGCACTCACTAAAGTAATCGCAGGACTAAGAGAGCAGAATGGTGCTAATACTTTTGGTAGTACGTCAACTTTTGCATCATTGCGTAATGCAGTAAATAAGTTTAGATTCAAGCAGTTTATCGATAACCAACCTATTTACGAGAGAGACAATGAAAAACCATGTTTGATGGTTATCGCGGATGTGAAGGAGTACTTTTTCCGCGATCCTAATCGCTTTGCACTATTTAGGTGTGGCTGGGATCGTTCGGAAGAAGTACAAACCATATCTATGGGTAATGGTGAAAATCTCACTTTCTATACCTTTTGCCCTAAAATTCTCTCGACTGTAGATACATTCATGTTAAAAAGTGAATTTAGCGAGTTATACAGGCGTAGCTTATTTATCAAGACTGAACACATTGATAAATTCAGCGTTGAAGCTAAGGCTAATTGGTACACAGAAAGTATTGAGGCATTAGAGCCAGACTCGATTAACTGGACAGGTGCTGACGAGAAGTTTTTAGACTTCTGGCATGGCGATAACGATGCTAACTTGATGGAGTTCGCAAAGTTGCGTAGACAGCATGGCAACTTGAAGAAACAAGCCTTATCACATGGCATGACTGAGCATCAGTTTAAAGGATCATTTGACGTTCTTTGCACTACCAAAATCTTGTTTAATATGCGTCCTCAAGAAGTGATTGAGTTGTACGTCAATTACTTTGACTTTATCAAAAAAAGTGTAGTTCCTGAAAGTGAGGGACTCATTAGACTGATTCAATTTGTGGTGAAAGACTGGACAGACCCTCACGAATTAGCCCTATACAACATGCAAGCACAAGGCATTAAAGCTAAGCTTGATTCATTGAGAATCAAAGCCAGTGAGTTTAAAAGCAAATACGAGTACTATAAAACCCAACAGGGTGTCATGTTCGGTGCTTCTGAAAATCTAATCATTCAGGCTATGAATGAGTTAGGATTTCACACTGATAAACATCAGGGTACAATCTACTGGATTTGGAATAAGTAAATCTGATTAGGAGTAATTTGACTTTATGATAAAGATTTTATCATAAACTGATTTTACTCCTATCTATACACATGAAGAATAAATAAAAATATGGCATATGATCACAACAACTTAGATTTTGATGACTTGCACTATCTCTTAAACCTATGTACTACCATAATGCGAGAGAAAGATATTAGAGTTAGGTTTGTAGATCAAGAGTTTAACCCTAACCTCAATCGGTCAACTATCATTAGATGCCATCACAAATTAAGGTTACTACTGCAATCAAGAAACCTCAAACCTAAAATCTTAACCCTACCCACTCAATGGTCTAGTCGTAGAGGATCATTAAAGCCTAAATAATCAATAAAAAAACACCTATGAAACTAAAAAAGTTAATTAGGTGTTTTTTATTTTGGCAGAAGATAAACAGCAACTAAACTGCAAACTTCTTAGTAGGATCGATGGCAGATTTAAGCTCTACCATTATCTGATCGATTTTATTATTAGTGCTTATATGTTGCAAGGCTATGCTGTGATTCTCAGTGATGATGGTATGAAGGGCATAAGCTACTTCTTTTTCGGTTTGTCCTATGCGTTCTAATACTTCTAAATTTCTATCTTTTTCTTCATTAATAGAGCCTAGAATATTGGTCAACAAAACATCAAACTGCGAGTTAGCCCGCTCAATCATTTCTTGCTGATTTTTGATGTCTAGTTCCTGTCTTCTAATAGACATTTCTAGTCGTTTATCGAAGTAGATTTTTAAAGCATAGGATACATATGTTATCAGGGCGACTAACCCTAATGCAGATGACCCTAATACATAGTCTGCTACCTCTGTTGCCTTAGCCTGTTTTAAATATGTTTCATCTCTAGATAAGGTTTGAGCAGTAGTAGCCGTTACCCCTAAGAGTGCAAAGCCTGTAGGAACTAAACCAAAATTTACAATGTCCATGCATCTATTCTCACGTCAATATCATCTAGCCATTTATAAAATTCTAATCTTAATCTATACCCGTCATCATTCATGGTCATCCTAAAGATTTGAGGGTGTTTTAAGCTCAAACCTTTAGTGTCTATCACATCATCTAAACCTAGCGATGTAGGAATAGTTTGGATTAAATTACCCGCCCTTTGCCAACTATCCTTGGCTGTGATGGATGTAGTTTTAATCCTTATATATTCTTCTGTAAATAGATTAGGAATAGATACAGGTGATATAGAAGCAACATCAAATAAGCCTATAGTAGCGCCTGTAAAGCCTTGCTGATATTTGAGTAGCCATACTCCTGAATCAAAATCTGGTAGCATCATTATTTTTTTGCCAAGCATAAAAAAATAAGAGAGATAGATAAAAACAATTTCAAATCTATCTCTCTTATTCAACAGATTAAGCTACACCTACGATATCCCAATCAACAGCAGCAGCACCATAGCCAAGTTTAACCTTCTTGGTAAGTAAGCCAGTTGTAGCAGCTAATACCTTGCTAGATTCACACAGAAGCTTGACAGTACGGGTTTCTTCTTCAGGTGTGTTCAATCCTTTAGAGCAAGTAACCTTTAGAATCTTAGCAAAGGAGCTTTTGCCAAGTTGAGCCAGTGTGACTTTAATGCGTTTTGCCCCTACAGAACTAGGAAGGAGTGTAATACCTAACTCAGTAATGATGGTAGCGTTATAGATGTCTGGATCAACTTGTACCACTGCATCAGCACCCGTAGCAAGGGTGACAAACATAGCTTTTTTCTTATTCGTTGCCATTAGATTTTATTCCTTCTTTTTTAGTAATTCACAAAACACCAAACCAATCGTGTAATAGAGAGAATGATTAGCCAACCACTACATCTGTTACATCCCAGTCGATTTTAGTCGTACCACCAACCTTAATCTTTTGGGGTAGCAAAGCAGCTTTCAAGCCAGCAAGTTTATCCTTGTCGCAAACAACAAAAATAACGCGAGTCTTTTTCAAAAGTTTAACAGTGACTTTAACTCGGACTACAGCGCCTGACTTCAAAGCAGCACGCACAGAACGATAAGGATAAATTTGTCCAGTAGTAGGAGCTAGAAGCGAACCGCCTGTAACAGTTAACAAAGCAGGATCATATTTCAAAGTATTAAGCTTAAGCTCAATGAATTGACCCGTCCCGCTAGCAAAGAATACTGATTTAATCATTTGTTGATTACAGTTGTTTTTAAGTTACTTAATCAACATACACATAGCTTTATTTAATGGCAACTTTTTGCTTAATTCACTTGCTGAAGGACTACTAAGCACTCCGATTTGATGATGCAGTTATAAAAGCTTACAGTTAGGCTATTTCAAGTTTTTAGTTGCCATTAAATAAAAATAGGTAGATTGTAAGATTTATTGAATGAAATGTTGCTAACCCGTTTTAAGGTTTATGATAAAGTTTTTATGATAAAGCAAAATAATCCCTAATCACCTATTAGGAAACTTAAATAAATATGGCGATTACGTTAACTAGACTTTATACAGGAACTCATCGTTATGATGACGGTACTGTGCAAATTAATTCACCTTTTATCGGTAACATTTTAGCGATTGCCTTAACCACAAAGCCAGAATATGCAGACACAATCCAGATTATCGGTACTTTGTATCAGATTACTGGTAATGCTCAAAAGGCATATGATCTCTTTTCAGGACAGGATGTAATTAGATTAGAATTACCAGAAACAGATAAATTATGGTTTAGCCCTACCCGTTTTTTAAGTGACAATTACACCTTAATTATTGATTATTCAAATATAGGAACTACACCCGCTATTCCTAACTCGGTTATAGTGCCAGAACAAATTTTAAGCTTACCTGCTAGAGTTATTTTATTAGAGACTAATCTAACAGGTGTAAACACTGGTATTAGTAGTTTGATAAGTAGATTGAATACGATACAAACGACATTAAACAGTCTTGTATCATCACCTAATCCAACACCAACCCCAACTCCAACCCCTACATTATGGCTACCGTCTGCTTTACCTTTAGCCTTATGGTTAGATGCTTCTGACGTTGCAACGATATCAACTGTTAGTAATGGTGTTAGTCAGTGGAACGACAAATCAAGTAATGCCCGCCACGCAACCCAACCCTTAGCAGCGAATAGACCGTTATACTCGATTGCCGCAAGAAATGGATTAAATGTGCTTCTTTTTGATAGTGCTAGCAGCTTTTTACAAGGTGCTTTATCACTTACTGGCAACGGCGAGTACACAGGCAATCTTTCTCTATTTTGGGTAGGGACTAGGAGCAGTACAGGCGGTGGAACTGTTTTTGTAGAGCGATTATCAACCCGAATAAAAGGTTTTTATTGGTTTCAGATAGCGGGCGTTAATTACATATCTTCTGATGCTATCGCGGCTGACAGCAACCATACCGTAAATAATGATACATATGATTTAGTAGGCAATACAGGCGCGATTGTATCTCATACTCATAAATTCGGGATCAAAGATGTATTAAGCGTAAATGGTGTAGCGCAAATTGTAGGTGGTGGTATAGCTACCCAAATTAATGGCGGTAATGGCTACTTGATCGGGGTAAATATCGCAGCGAATGGATACTGGTATAGCGGTGAAATATGGGAGATTATTGCCGTAGCAGGATTAATAACTCCCATTGAAGAAGAAAAATTAACAGGTCATTTGGCTCATAAGTGGGGTTTAACCGCTAATTTGAGTAATTCTCATCCATACAAATCATCACTTCCTTACACTTAAAAAAACAAACACAAAAGGACTAAATTACATGGCTAATATCGTTTTCCCTACACCTGCAATTATCCCTAACACAGTACCCGCTAATGGTAACACTGTACCAATTACGGGCTTACAGGCTATCACTAATCATGCTGAGTTACTGGCTTATGCTGGCTTAGCATACGTAAATGCTAATGAAGGTGAAGAAATTAACTTTGGTGGCATTATTGGAGTACTACCAATGTCACAAGCCAACACAGTCGAAACCTCAAAAGGTGTGAAGTACTTAGAGATTGTCGCTCGTATCCCTCTTAAATCAGATTACGCAATGTTCCCTGATGGCAAGAAGTTACACAAACAAGTGCTAGAGCGTTTACCTAATGAAGCAGCATCAACAGCCTTTAACTTCTAAATTCATTCTCTTATCTATTCATTTGTTACTTTATCTACTTTTGCCATGACTCTAAAGTATGCCACACCTACACAAACACCTAACGTAGATGCATTTGGTAACACGATTAAATCACCTGATTTAGTACCAGATAGTAGAGCCAGTGCTGCTACTCCTAATACATCAAGCGTGAGTAGTCAATCGCAAGCTACAAAAGGTAATGCTAATTTAGATGGCAGTGGTAATAGAGTAACAAATGATCCTGTTTCTAATCCTAACGGTAAAAACAACACTAATAGAGTAGGCGGCGGCGGTAACAGTGTTGGTAATAGACCATCCGCTCCTAGACCTGTAAATAACCCTTCTACTACAGCACCTAATAGCACACCTTCTAATTCTGCTAATCCTATCTCTAGTCCTGCTACTTCTGCTAGTGGTTTAGGAGCTATACTCAATTCTCCTGTAGCTAAGGCATTAGGGGCGTTAGGCTTAGCCTTATCCTTAGCTGATACTGCAAGTAGTTTAGGATCAAGCGCGGCTGATACTCTCTCTAATGCAGATGGAACAGGTACTAGAAATAAAGCAGCTAGAAAATCGTTAAGTGATTCTAATAAACGATACGATAAAGCCTTAAGCGATAGACAAGCAGCTAACCCTACCAATAGCAAGGGTAGTGGTACTCAATCGGGTGATCCAAATTATGTACTGCCATTTTCAGGCGGGCAAAGTGTAGGAATAGAATATATAGTTACTGTCAAAGCAGCTTTTTCAGATGGACAGATTCAGTTTTCTAGAGGGCGTAATCCAGCAAATAGCATTGCAGAATTGCAAGATTCTACAAAACCTGTTACGGGCGCTATTTCTGGCGCGAGCATAGATTCTCCTGATAATTTTGGTACGGTTTATTATCGAGTAAATGGAGATATTCAAAATAATTTTCAGGCTTTAAATTTTAGAAGCTCTGTTGTAACTTCTATACAAATTGTAGATATCGCTAGAGCCGATAGACAAACTGATACAGGCGGTGATTTAGGTAATCCTAATCCATTTACCAAATACTATGAGCCGCCTGTAGATTTTTACAAAAATAGAGAATCAACAGACCCAGATAATCCAAAATCACCTAATTATTTTCCCTATATGCCAACTATATCGGTAGGGCAAAGCTCGGTAGGATCACCACCCTCTACTACTTCTAAAGATAGGCAAGATTTAGCCCCACCACCTGCTACGCAACCTAATTTTGCACCTAGTACATCAACATCATCATCATCAAATTCGACAACATCAGGCAGTACATCATCAGGTTTGGGACCATTAGGATTAGGGCTGTCAGGCTCTACATCGTCACCTAGCTCATCATCAACATCGTCACCTAGCTCATCATCACCCGCAAACAATGGTATGGGCGGATTTACTTCTACACCTGCTACACAAACACCTGCTAGCCAGACATATGCTAATGGCATGACTAATGCTGACTACGACAGGTTAGCAGGACGCACACCTGTCCCTACTACACCCCTAAATCCTAATGTCTCACCTAGTCAAAATCCTAATCCTTTAACTACACCACTAAATCCCCCTAAACCTAGCTCTAATCCCAACCCTAATAGCGATCCTGCTAATTTAGGCAACATAGCTACAATTTTAGGAGCTATTGGTTTAGCTATTACTGCTATTACTCAAAGAACCAACAAAATTGATGGACAAACCACACCACAAGCACAGCAAACTAATGCTAAGCAAGGTGTATGTGATGCTATGCAACCTACACAATGTGGTTTTGAGGGTGTAAAGCGAGCTACGACAGAAGCTACTAATCCTATTAAAGATATAGCTAATCAGAACAAAGGACTGCTAGCAGGATTAGCAGCAAATTTGGCAAGTATTCTCGCAGCGATAACCTCTAACTTTACTAAGCTATTCACATTCTTGGATATCAATGCAAAAGTAGAAGCTGTTAAATCAACTATCACATTAGCTCTTACTTTACATAATGCTTTGATGCTTAGCCAGAACCTAGGAACTACCATAGGAGCCATTATCGATAATGTGTTGGCAACTTTTGGTCAAACATTTAAGACTACAGAAGGTGCGACTGTATCAGCTAGTGAGTTCTTAGGAGCTTCTGTAAAAAACTGGATTATCAATGTTATCGGTATCGATAATTACTTGCAGCTAAGCGAAACTCTAGCTATGGCTAATAGAATTTATCAAACTGGTATTAATGTATTAAGCACGGTACAAGGCATATTAGATAGCGCTGCTAGCGTTGCACAAGCCACTGGTATTAATGTTGCGAAAATCGGTAATGCTTTGCGTGATGATGGCACTATTAATCCTAAAGCTTATACACATATGGATGATACAAAAGCTGGTAATAGACCGACTACATTAGGTAGATTTGAGCAGCTTACAACTACCATTAGTGATTTTGATAGCAAAGCTCAAAACCTAGTAACAGTCACGGCTGCACCTATTCAAGTTAAAGAAGCAATGAAACAAAGTAAGGAAGATATTAAGGCTTTTAATGATGCTAGAAATGTGAATAGTGAGGCTAATAAAGAAGCTAAGCTTGCTAAGTTAGAAGAGATTAAAGCCCTTAAAGCTATCACAGAAGCAGTGGTAAGCAAAAAGGATGATGATACATAGCTATATATCGTTATTCACTTAGCCATGAAATGCGTTTATCATAAAAACTTTATCATAAAGACAAAAAATGTATGACTGTCCAGACTTTTACAGATACTCAAATAGACATTAACCAATTTGCATCTTTGCATAATGAGAGAGTTAACGCTTATTTCAGAAGAAACAAAGCTGATCAAACTGAGATAGCACAGCAAAAGGCTTACTTAAAAACTAGGTTACTGATTAATCCTGCTGATGACTCTAAGATTGACTGTATCTTTAACTGCCTATGGTTTGATCTGCAAGTTGCTAATGCATTTAGTAATCTCGCATATGTCTATGGTGTACCTATGTTGCAACATCAAGAACAGGTAAGTTATCAGCCTCAACTTATGTTTAGGTTTCGAGAACGTGAGATAAACAAGCTTGATTTACCCTTGCGTAAGTACAAATTAGAGAAAGAGATATCATTCAGATTATTCAAAGAAGATATACCAAAAAATAATGCTCAATTACGATCGCTAGCTAATAAGATTAAAGCTCGTTTCTTTGCTGCTAACAAGGCTTACAACTATACATCAGGTGCTAGCAGTGGTACTACTGTTTACAGATACAAGGATGAAGACAAGGGATATAGATTAGCCATTGAGGTAAACAGCAAAGCTAGCGCTGTAAAGCTTATAGAAAATTTTGTAGAGCTTACTGGTACTAAATTTGCACTGGACAAACTATCTGCAACTGCTTTTACAAAAGACAGCACACCTGAGAAAATCACTGTACTTAGCAATCGAGTAAACAAGCCTGTAAAGGGTAGGTATGGCAAAATGTACCTATATCAAGTCGAGTATAAACAGCAAGGTATTAGGGATAAAATACTACTAGATCAAATGGGTTTAATTAAAGTTTAAGTAACCAATAAATTATCTAAAAAGACTATGCCAAATGTAACTCTCACTCCTAACCAAATTAAACTACTAATTTTTAGTAGCTGTTATTATTATTCTAGTTTCGGTAAACCTGCTGATATTGAAACAGCACATGATATAGCGGTAGAAGCAGGTAAGGTAGACTTCTTTGAGGGTGTTGCCCTATCATTAGGGATTACTTACCCATTGCCTGTAGAGCCTCAACCATTACCAGTAGTTTAAGTAATTATTCATTTTATAAAATAACCCTCTAAACCAGTTAAAGGAATAGAGGGTTAAGTCATTTTTGTAGTTTATGATAAAACTTTTATCATAAAGCTAAAACATGGTTGGCATAGTGACTGTTTCGACAATGTGAGCATAATGTTTGATTAAGGTTTGCACACCTGATTTAGTGCCATGAGTAATGCTAGCAAGCTTGATAAAGTCAGGTGTTTCATTCAAAAAATGACTACAGAATGTATGTCTAGTATTGTATAAAGTTCTATACGGTACATCTGCTAGCTCTAAGGCTTTTACCCATACCCTAAGCCTAAAGTTACCTATATCGATTAACTTAGCTTCGTTTGAGTAAAAAACTAAATCAGTGTAAGCAGATTGCTTTGCATATACATGGCGATGATTTAGCAAGTCAAGTAAGTTACCAGACATAGGAATAGTGCGAGATACACCTGTTTTAGTACTTTTTCTAACCTTACTGCCATCGCTAGCAATGCCTATAGATTCACTAATGGTTATAGTTTTAGCCTCAAAGTCTACATCCTGCCATCGTAAAGCTATAGCTTCTGATGTTCTACAACCCGTACTAAACAAAAATTTGATAAATGATGAGTAGTGAGAAAAGTCCTTATCGAATATATCGATAATTTGTTTAATCTCACTTTTAGTAAAAGGTTTTTCTTGTATGACTTTAGACGGTTTACAGCGTGTAACCTTAGTAAACATAGGACAAACTGCTTTCAAACTCTCTAGGTAGCGATTATTGCTATTTGGCGATCGCTTGCCATCATTGCTAATCCAAGTGAAAAACTGCATAGCTGCTTCATAGGTTTTGACTGACTTACCGTAATTTGTAAGCAAGGATCGAGCAGGAAGTAATACTTTATCTTTGTAAATTAAAGTTTTTAAATGTTTGTCGATTAGTGATAAAGCATCATCAGCATAAGCATTAATTTCATGGTGACTAGATAATTTAGCTAATGGGTGATAAGTAGTAAATAACTCATCATTGCTTCTAGCTGTGAATCTACCCATTGATATATCAAGCTCAATGCTCCTACAAACCCTGATAGCTTCGTAATGATTATCGGTATCATCAAACCTACCTAAATTGGTTAGTGAGTACTTATACCCAAATTTAGTAAACCTGATGATGATAGAGCCATTGTTATTAGATGGTTGCATAAAGTAGAGACACTCATTAAATTTAAGGTCTAACTACTGCTATTACATAAATATTGCTTAAAATGTTTGAGGGATAGGCTGTAACATATGGGCGCTGACGGGCTCGAACCGCCGACATTCTCGGTGTAAACGAGACATTTAGCATTATAAAGTTACAGCTATTACCTTTAAAGCCTTACTAGGTATACATTAGAGCATATATGAACGTATGAACAGTAATTAGAAGCACTCATATTTAAGCATATTTTTATAGCTGTATTGCTTAAAAGCTACATAAATAATCTTTATCATAAAAACTTTATCATAAACAGAAATCATGGCTAAGCACATAGCTATATGTGAATGTTTACTGATTAAACTTTACTATATAGAGAATAAGTAACGAATCTAAACATACCTGTATCTAAAGGAATAGGAACAGCAATAAACACTAATGGTGAATCTTTGCCACAGGTATATACGCCTTTATCTAATCTTCTTTCTAAATTACATTCAATAGCATCAAACTTAGTATCTACAAGCTTGATTACTAATCTATAAGGGTATTGCCCTGCATCACTTTTTTGTTTTTGATGCTGAACTGCTATACCCCAACTCTGAGTAAAAGGATTAGAAATAGGTGACTTAATCCTAATAGCTGATGTAGATATATCTTGAAATAAAAAATAATCTTTATCAGGGGTTACTGGTAAAGATTTATAGAATGATTTGTCTGGTAAGCATGAGTAAAAGTTCACAATAAAAAAAGCAGGGTAGCGATCCCTGTAATACGCTATTTATTTATTTATTGCAAGCAAACTTCGACTTCGTAACCTTTGTTATTTAGATAGGGTGCAAATGATTCTTCATCCTCTCCGAGAGAGATGCAAACATTATTCACAACCTCTGAGAGATTCTCAAATTTGTCAAAATCCCATGAAACTTGATGTTTAAACCAGAGCGATCTCATTGAATTTTTCAAAATCATAGCTTTGACAATTTCTTCTATCGGCTTAGCACCTGTCTCAACTGATCCGTATTGTGTTGCTTGATATCTAGCCTCTTCGCCACACACCGCTTCTTGATCGCGCCGCTCTTGAATCTTTTCCGACCAATCCATGTTTTCAATCTCCTATAAGAGTTTCGAGTTAATTATCGGTTTTGAGCCAATCCCTAAAAGGGTTTATGTAGCGCTTCGTTTGATTCACTTAAGCTATCAGTAAGCAAGTGAATCAGTCAAGCTTTATCATAAAAACTTTATTATAAAATCTAATAATGCAAAGCTACATAAGTAATTACCTAAATATTCTCTCTAACTCGATCCAGAAATAATAAGCAACAAGTACGGTAGATGTAAGGCATACAGCAAAGTAGAAGTTGCTTAGCTTATCTCTAGGTGCTTTGTATATCTGCCAAGTCCACACAGTCGTAGTGCTTATTGCCAAAACATATGGGAGTAGGTTTATAAATTTATTCATTCAGTTTTTACTACTTTGTTTAGCTATAGCTTCTAAATCATCTAAAGCACTTAATACCGTTTCAGTCATAGCAGGATTATCTAGTAAGTTCCTAAATCTCACTACATTAGGCTTGCATTCTGTACTTACCCTGATTAGCTTATCTCTAGCCTCACTACCCTCAGTCTGCCTACCGCCTGTCTTTATACCTTTTGCCATAGATACCTCTCTATCGTTCACAAATAAATCATAGAGTAAAATCTGGTTGACAGTACCATCATCTATCGTTTACATTACATACATCGAAACAAACACACCACTGAAACAACCGCTACAAGCCAACTATAAGTAAATGAGTTTTAACTAGCTCCTTATAGGCTCACAAGCAACACATACAGCTCAGGCTACGTTTTTCAGCTTTATCATAAAGATTTTATCATAAAGTTTATTCGCATAAAAAACAAGCTTTAAGTCCCCGTAAGGTTTTAAAGCTTCCAAAATTCATAAACAGGATCATAACAGCAATGAACATCACCAACCACGCTTATATACTTTGGATCGATGGCAAGGCTTCTAAAATTAGCTCTGATAAAAAATGTTTAGCTGTTCACTCAAATAAAGCTAATGATCAGGGTTTGCGTACAGAAGTAACTCATCATTCTGACAGCCAAGAGGCTTATGACATTTTGCTATCGGGTACTTCATTTGATGAGTACATGAATGAAGTAACTACACCTAACTCTAACCGTTTCATCAAGTCATCCTTCACCCTTTCCCTCTTATGGGTAGCTAAGTTTTACAGTCATCTAGCACAAGTGACTAGCAAACCAGAATTACGCGTTGCTGCTTTCGAGGCAATGAGACTTATGGAACGCACACTCTCAACCTTTCTCGCTAAGGATAACGACCCCTTTCATTTTGAGTTCTTCTTTCCTAGCGGTAGAGCGTTTTTAGGTGGTCATTTCTGGTAAGCCTTAAGACCTTAGCAGTTTATAGACTGCTAAGCCTTTCACCTACTCACATTCACTCACTCTATACATAGGGATTTTTAATCATGATTCAACTTACAGAACCAGAGCTAAGCTTCATTGCTGACATGGTGACTAGCTATCGCACTAAGAGAGTCAAGACACTGGCTAAGGCTGTACGCAAATCACCATCTGCTGATTTAGAAACTCTATCTCTAAACACTTTGGTTTCCAAGCTTAATAGTCTCTATTTAGATGCTTTGAAGCTTGCCTATCCTGATCATGATTCAAGCTTGCCAAGTCCTGTAACTACTCACGCTGATGTAGTACTGCCATTGGTTACGCCTGTAGATTCACTAGGTTAAATTTTCTATCCTGATAAGCCCTAAAAACTCGTTTAGCCTATCTATCCATTCATTTTTAGGGTTTATCATAAACTTTTTATCATAAAACAAAATAACGTGAGAGAAGGAATGACACAGTACACAATCAGAAAGTTCAATCCTAAAGCATCTATGTGGGGTGTTTATCACATCACGCATGACATCTCAGATGCTTACAAGGTACACGCACAGCTAATCTCGAAAGGCTGTCTAGCCACTATCGAGTCTCAAGATGTGCGAGAGAATGATTAACCCTGATTTGCGGTGTAGTCGCTGTAGTGGCAAGGGATTAGAGGTCAAATTTGTAGGTTTAACGATTGTTGTTTCCTGCCCCAGATGCTCCAATTTTTTACCACCACGAGACTATAAACGTATCCCTAAAAAGAGATTTAAAGAATGAGTGATGTAATTTACTGGCAGAAGCTTACGGGTAATAAGTATTTAACCAAATTTAGACCTGAAATGCTGCTAGACGGTGGCATAGCCATCAACCGTGCGACATCTGTTAAACGTACTAAAACCATCACTACTGCCTATGTCATTTTTGATAGAAGCTATGTACTAGAAGTGCTTAAAAGTCATTTTGGGCTACTAGAGATTGATATCGATGATGCCCGCCATTTGGCTACAGAAGCAATGATTTTACTTAAAAAAGAGAGAGATAAACTTGATGACTAATCCTAAAGTGCTTGATCCAGAACAGTATAGAGCTATTTTAGCTTCTATCTATAAAGCTCTAGATGCTTTGCTGGTTTATCAATTCTCTAACCGAGAAGTTTGGGGTGTAGATGATGCAGATGGTATTGCCAAGCTATATCAAGAGTACAAGCAGATTAAGCTGCTATTGAATAATGCTTTTGAAGATACTGACACTGACAGCCTCTATCGTGAGGTCAAACAGCATGAATAATCCAGCTAACAAGTATGGCGCTATTCCCGTATTTGCTGATGCTAGCAACTATAAATCTAATAGGGCTTTTAAGGATGAGAATCATACTGTAAGGTTTCCCAGCAAGTATGAGTACAAGGTCTACTGTGGCTTAATGGCGTACCTTATCCGTACTAATAGTCAGTACTCAGAGACTCGCTACTTTCTAGAACTTCAATTCACGATTACCCTAATCTCTAAAGGTGTGATGCAATCTGCGATTACTCACGTTGTAGATTTTGTTATTAGAGACTTACACGCAAAGTCTAACCCTATCCTGTATGTAGAGGCAAAGGGTCAATTTCTGAAAGAATACAATCAGAA
>ENA-OFCX01000714-OFCX01000714.1-metagenomes-genome-assembly--contig:-NODE-714-length-16058-cov-4.644942_pt1 | contig 16058 bp, 17 predicted proteins | sample MGYA00153384_OFCX01 | MGnify analysis MGYA00153384
GGTTGGGCCTAGCTAACCCGACCTAAACTTGACATTCAGGAAAGGTATGTCTGCCATTGCCCATCACTAAGATAAAAATCAAATCAGGCACATAAAACTTTTTGCACTCTTTTTTGAATTGAACAACAACCACAAATGCAACCCACCCTTAAACCCCAAAACCCCAACTTCTCATCAGGCCCTTGTGCCAAGCGGCCGGCCTATGACGTAGGCAAATTGCAGCTGGACACACTGGGTCGTTCGCACCGTTCTGCAGTTGGTAAAAAAGCGTTGGGCTTGGCGTGCAGCAAGACGGCGCGCATTCTGGGTTTGCCTGCTGACTACCGCGTGGCTGTAGTACCGGGCTCGGACACGGGTGCCATTGAAATGGCGATGTGGTCATTACTCGGGCCGCGGGGTGTCGATGTGCTGGAGTGGGAAACCTTCAGCGCCACCTGGACAAATGATATTTTGGAACAGCTCAAGCTGCCGAACACGCGGGTTATGAAAGCCGACTACGGCGACTTGCCTGATTTGAAAACGGTCAACTTTGACAACGACGTGGTGTTTGTGTGGAACGGCACCACGTCAGGCGTGAAAGTGCCCAACGGCGACTGGATTGACGACAATCGGGCCGGGCTGACGCTGTGCGACGCAACGTCCGCCATATTCGCCATGGACATGCCGTGGCACAAGCTGGACGTGATCACTTATTCATGGCAGAAAGTGCTGGGCGGTGAAGGCGGCCACGGCATGTTGATTTTGAGCCCGCGCTCCGTGGAGCGGCTAGAAAGCTACACGCCGCCCTGGCCCATGCCCAAAGTGTTCCGCATGACGGCGAATGGCAAGTTGAATGAAGGCTTGTTCAAAGGCGACACGATCAACACGCCGTCGATGTTGTGTGTGGCCGACTATTTAGATGCGCTGCAGTGGGCTGACGGCTTGGGAGGCCTGCCGGGCTTGATTGCCAAAAGCCGCGCCAACTTGAAAGTCATTGAAGATTTTGTGGCTGCCAATGACTGGATTTCTTTCCTCGCGAAAGACGCTGCGACTCTGTCGAATACCAGCGTTTGCCTGACGCTGAATGCTACCCCCGAGCAAGTCAAAAAAATGGTGGCACTGCTCGATGCCGAAGGCGTAGCCTACGACATTGGCGCGTACAAGGATGCGCCGGCCGGGCTGCGCATTTGGTGCGGAGCGACGGTTGAAGCCACTGACCTGCAAGCGCTGATGCCTTGGATTACTTGGGCTTACGGGCAAGTATCAGGCGCGTGAGGCGCTGAAACGAAACATGGCTAAAAAGGCAAAAACTGGTTAGTCTGGACCATTTTGGGTATAGGTAGTGCCTGCAGTCCAAATAATTACGGGTGTAAACTGCTATATATTCAATAGCATACTTGACCTGCTATTTTTTTAACGCGACCCGCTCGGCGACCATTTCAAACGCGAGATCTACTACCACCGCAAGCATTGCCACCAGCACCGCGCCCTGCAGCACATAGGCAGTGTTGAAGCCGCTCAAGCCGACGATGATGGGCGAGCCCAGCGTTTTTGCGCCCACCGTGGATGCAATCGCGGCGGTACTGATGTTGATGATGACGGATGTGCGAACGCCCGACAACCACACGGGCAGTGCCAGCGGGATTTCGACATAGGCCAGCGCTTGCCGCGGGCGCAAGCCCAACGCACTTGCAGCGTACAACTGCGCACCAGGTACTGTCTGCAAGCCACCAATCGTGCCCTGCACTACTGGCAACAGTCCGTACAAACTCAATGCAATCAATGCCGGCACTTCGCCAAAGCCAACGACTGGCACCGCCAGCGCCAGCACCGCGACTGGCGGAATCGCCTGGCCAATCGCCACTAAGCTTTCGACTACAGGTTTAAATTGCAGGCCGCCAGCATGCGTCACGGCAACTCCTAGGGCCGTGCCCACCACCACCGCCACCAGACTCGACGCACCCGCAAGCAGGCAGTGCTGCAGCAGTAGCCATGCAAACGGGTCTAGCATGTACACAGGGCGCTCAAGCCCGGGGAAAAAAGCAGCGAAAAAAGACGCAGAGTATGGCAGCGCGACCACCAGCCACGCAAGTAAAACCGAAGCACCCAACAATTTATAGCTTGCTCTCATGCCTGCCGCGTCATCCGTGCGGCCTGGCTTGTCGCACAGCCAGACTGATCAGGGCCCGAAACATTCCATCGACCAACACACCGAGCGCAACAATGGGCAGCACGCCCAGCAAAACAACGTCTTGCGCGCTGCTGAACAAACCTTCAAACATGATGCTGCCCAGCCCGCCCGCACCGATCAAGGCGGTAACTGAGGCCAAACCCACTGCGGCAACCGCAGCCGTGCGCACACCGCCAAGTACTACCGGCAATGCCAGCGGCAGGCCGACATGGCGCAAGACAAACCAGGGCTTGAGGCCCAGCGCGCGCGCAGCATCCATCTGCGCGCCAGAGACATGTTGCAGCCCCACCAGCGTACCGCGCGCAACCGGCAACAAACCATAGAGGGTCAGCGCAATCACAGCCGGTGCAATACCTACGCCGCTGATACCCGCCGCGCCCAGTGCGGGCCAATAAGCTGCCAGAAAAGCCAGGGGCGCCATCAGCAAGCCAAACAGCGCAATAGAAGGAACGGTTTGCACCACATTGAGGGCGGGAAAAGCCATGCTCGCCACTTTTGCATACCCGTGCGCTGCCCAACCCAGCGGCAGGCCAATGGCCAGCGTAAACGCCATAGCCAGCCCGACAATTTGCATGTGCCGGGCTACCACTGCCGCAAAGCCATCAGCGCGGTTGGCGTATTCCTTCATGATGGACAAGTCGTCGCACCAACCGCTGGCGAGCATCGCGCACACCACCAGCACCGTGCCAAAGCCAGTGGCCGCTGTTTGAAATGGGGTGGCGCGCAGACGCTGTAGCGTGTCGCTGGCAATCAGCGCTGACAACACCACCGCCGCCCAAAATGCCGCCCCAAAAGAAACCCGGGCAAGAGATGCTCCGGCCTGCGAGACCAGCTGCGCCTGGCTGGCAGCCAGGCCAAGCAAGCCGAACACAAGCGCCACAGACGTTGCCAACACCAACGCCAGCACCGCCCGCCGCTGCCGAATAAATCCCGCCAATAAAAGCGCGCATGGCAAACCCGCCAGCAACCAGATCGGGCCCGCAAGCAACGATAAAAACCCAACTGCCTGACCAGACACCAGCCGATTGGGTGCCACCCGCAAGAAAGGCAGGGCGACCAGTGCCAGCACCAGCAAAGCACCCAAAAGTACCAAAACTGGATTGAATCGCGGCGGCAAACTCATGCTCAGGGCGCTTTCAAAAACAGCGCGCAATTTACTTCAGCAAGCCTTTGGACTTTAAAAAATCAGCCGCTACTTTTTTGGCGTCCTGGCCGTCAAGCTGGATTTTTGCGTTCAGTGCCTGCAGCGTTGGGCGGTCAAGCAGCTTGAAGACGGGGGCAAGCACATCAGCTATTTTCGGATTCTTTTTGAGCACCTCTTCCCGAACAATAGGCGCTGGCGCGTATACAGGTTGTACGTTTTTGGTGTCTTCAAGAATCACCAACCCCAGCGCCGCCAAAGCGCCATCGGTGCCGTAAGCCATCGCAGCATTCACGCCAGACATTTTTTCATACGCAGCGCGCACAGTAACCGATGTATCGCCGCCAGCCAGCGTCAACAACTGCTCGGGCCTGAGCTTGAAGCTGTATGCCGCTTGAAATGCGGGCAGCGCGTCTGAGCGCTCCACAAATTCAGCTGAAGCCGCGAGCTTGAATTGCCCCGCCGCGCTGCCAGAAGCGGCCAGCCAACGGGACAAATCTTCCAGTGTGGTCAGCTTGTTCGCAGCTGCTACATCTTTGCGCAGCGCAATCGTCCAGGTGTTGTTGGCTGGCGCGGGCTGCAGCCACACAATTTTGTTTTTGGCCAGGTCCAGCGTTTTGACCCGCTCGTAGCCGGTTTGCAAATTCTTCCAGACGGGGCTTTTTTCTTCTGCAAATATGAACGCGCCGTTGCCCGTGTATTCGGGGTAAATATCAATCTCTCCGGCGGTAATCGCGCCGCGCATGACCTTGGTGTTGCCCAGAGAGACTTTGCTTTCAGTTTTAATGCCATTCGCTTCCAGCGCCAGCACCATCATGTTGCCAAGTAACTTGCCTTCGGTGTCGATTTTGGAGCCGACCCGAACGGCGGAGGGAGTTTGGGCGAGCACACTGCTGCACAGCAGCGCACAGCAAAGTAGCAACGACGCTGGTCGGCAAACAGACTTCATGGGGGGCTCCTGGTTACGCAAAAAATTGAAAAATCACCATGCCGCTATTAGACGACACAACGTTAATTCAGGAGCGCCCCACGAAAAGGCTGTGCCAGCAGCTGCTCAATAAGCAGCCAACTCCGGATTACCAACTCGCCAGATCACGGAATCAAACCCATTGCGTGCATGTAGGCCGGGTGCAGCATCAAATCGTCCCAAGTCGGCGCGCTGGCAGTCGGCAGCAAATCCAGCCTGCGCAGCTCACTCGATTCCAGAGCTTCCCAGCGGCCCTTGAGCAACGCCTCGGCCATGCCGTCGAGCAACTCGTCAACTGCTCTTCCTTTGTTGTTTTCGCCGTCTAACGACTGGTTGCACAGCAGCACCATATCGCAGCCAGCATTCAACGCCAACATGGCGGCATGCGTGTAGCTGACTTCTTTGCCGTCAATGGTACGGGCGCCAGCCATGCTCAAATCATCGCTAAAAATAGCGCCACCAAAGCCAAGCTGGCCGCGCAAAATGTACGTCAGCCACTGCTCTGAAAAGCCCGCCGGGCGGCTGTCTACTTTGGGGTAAATCACGTGTGCCGGCATCACGCTGGTAAGTGTCGTGTTCAGCCACTCATACGGCGCAGCGTCGTCCGCCAAAATCGCTTTCAGGCTGCGTTTGTCGACGGGAATCTCGTGGTGCGAATCGGCTTTGACAAAGCCGTGGCCAGGAAAGTGTTTGCCGCAGTTCATCATGCCCGACTGCAGCAAACCGTGCATCAGGCTTTTGGCCAGCAAGGTGACGACGCGTGGGTCACGGCCAAAGGCGCGGTCGCCGATGACACTGCTTTCGCCAAAATCTAAATCCAGAACTGGCGTAAAGCTGAAATCAACGCCGCAGCTGCGCAACTCAGCGCCCAGCACATATCCGCAGGCGGTGGCCGAGTTAGTCGCGGCCAGTTGGTCTTTCATCCACAGCGCGCCCAGTGCCCGCATGGGAGGCAAGTGGGTGAAGCCATCGGTTTTGAAGCGCTGCACACGCCCGCCTTCGTGGTCCACGCAAATCAGCAAGTCTTTGCGAATGCTTTTGATGGCGGCGCACAGACTACCGAGCTGTGCACGGTTTTCCCAGTTGCGGGCGAACAAAATAATGCCGCCTGTGAGTGGGTTTTTCAAGCGGCGGCGGTCGTCTTTGTTCAACGTCAAACCCGCGATGTCGATGATGAGGGGGGCATGTTGGGTCATGGGTGGTTCTTTTTATACTATTAATTCAGGAGCTGCTCACGCCCGTATTCATTGGTCTACAGACCTATTTTATGATTCAAAAGCGGCTAAAACTCACGTTTTTTGCTCAATAACTACAAAGCTGGCGGCGTAGTCGGTTTCATCGGTCACGCTGACGTGGGCGCTGAGTTGGCGCGCGTCAAACCATTCTTTCAGTGCACCGTGCAGCACGATGACTGGTTTACCGCTGGTCTCTTTTGCTATTTCGCAGTTCCGCCAGGTCATCGGCATGCGCATGCCCAATCCTATCGCTTTGCTGAAAGCTTCTTTGGCAGAAAAGCGGGTAGCCAGATAGCTGACGCCCCGGTCTGGCCAGCGGGCGCCGCGTTCGTTCCACGTCTTCATTTCGCCTTCGCTCAAGATTTTTTGAGCAAAGCGCTCACCATGGCGTTCAATACTGGCGCGAATGCGGCGTACGTCGCAAATATCAGTGCCTATTCCGTAAATCATTTGCCCCCACGGTCGCGCGCTTCGTGTCGCTTCCTGCCCCACGAGGGGGCCGCTGCGCCTACGGCCTGGCAAAGCCAGTTCCGTGGCCCCTGCCTGGATGAATCCCTATCCGTCATGCCGAGCTCGCAGCATCGTTGATACATCTCAAATAGTCTCGAACTGTTGCGGCATAACCCAGCTCCAGCGCATCAGCCACCAGCGCATGGCCAATCGACACCTCCAGTACGCCGGGAACCGCTTTTAGAAATTCGGTGAGGTTCTCGCGGTTCAAGTCGTGGCCCGCGTTCACTCCTAAATGGATAGCTGCTGCCGCCTGTGCAGATTGGGTAAAACGGCTTAAAGCTTCAATTTTTTGCGGCGTGTGAAAAGCGCTGGCGTAGCTTTCGGTATAGAACTCCACGCGGTCGGCACCCACCGCTTTGGCTGGCGCCATCGATTCAGCAACGGGGTCCATGAACAAACTGACGCGCACGCCACGCGCGTGCGCATCTTCAATCAGCGGCTTCAGGCGCTCAGCGTCTTGCGGAAAACTCCATCCGTGGTCACTGGTGAACTGGTCTTCGCTGTCTGGCACAAAAGTGCATTGGTGCAGGGGCAGGCCGCGTGCTGACAAGTCGTGAACAAACCCCATCAAATTTTGAAAAGGATTGCCTTCAACATTGAACTCGCGACCAGGCCAGTCTTTCATCATTGCGGCAATCTCGAACACGTCAGCGCTTCTGATGTGCCGCTCGTCCGGGCGCGGGTGAACAGTGATGCCGCTTGCGCCAGCTTCCAGGCACAAGCGTGCGGCGCGTACCACGTCGGGCAGGCCAAGATGCCGCGTATTGCGCAGCAAAGCGACCTTATTGACGTTGACCGACAGTGCGGTGGTCTTTACAGTTTTATGAACCATGGTTTATAGCGATTGAAGTTCCATCATCATCTGGCGGGTTTTTAGAACCTTCACGTCGCAATGGTAGTGCAGCAGCGCACGCAACTGGGTTTTCAGCTCGGGGAGGTGGTTGACGCAAGCGTGCATCGTGTCTACAAATGGCGCGTCGCCGTCGAGTGCCTGTTGCAGCGCCAGCCACTGTGAACCGCTCAGGGCGCTGCGGTCATCGTCGTGCGCCTCACGCAGGCCGGCTTCGGCCAGCAGCACGTACTGCGTATCACTCTGCAGGCTGGCCAGCGTGGCGGTTTGCGCATCCAGCAAAGGCAAGAACCCAATGTCACGCAGCAGCCGCAACTCAAAAGCCCTGAGCGCTACTTGAAGCGTGTCGATGCTCTGGCTGGCCAGCAATTGCACCGTTGCGGCATATGCATCGAACAGCACAGGGTGCGGGTCATCACGTGCCAGCAGGCGCATGAGCAGTTCATTCAAATAGTAGCCCGAGAGCAACGCATCCCCAGTAGGCATGACATGGCCGCCCTGCCATTCAGCGCTTTTCAGGTTGCGGATTTCTGCATCCCCGCCAAACGCCACATGCAGCGGCTGCAGCGGCAGCAAGATGGGCCTGAAGCTGGAACTGGGTTTTTTTGCACCTCGTGCAATCAACGCCACCCGCCCGTAGGTGCGGGTGAAGACTTCCAGAATCAGGCTCGACTCGCTCCAGTCATAGCGATGCAGGACATAGGCGGGTTCATCAACGATGCGTTTGACTGGCAAGGTTTGAACTCACTCATAGCCGAAGGTCTTGACGCGGGCTTCGTCATCCGCCCAGCCCGACCTGACTTTGACCCAAATCTCAAGAAAAACTTTATTACCCGTTAGCGCTTCAAGCTCGTGGCGCGCCTCAGTCCCCATGCGCTTGAGTTTTTCACCCTTGTCACCAATGATCATGCCTTTATGCCCATCACGTTCCACCACAATCGTGGCGGCAATTTTGCGCAGATTGCCTTCTTGCTCGTACTTGTCGATGATCACAGTCGACGTGTAGGGCAGCTCGTCGCCCGTCAAGCGAAACAGCTTTTCACGAATCATCTCAGCGGCCATGAAGCGGTCGCTGCGGTCGGTCAATGCGTCGGCTTCATACATCCAGGCTTGCTGCGGCAGGTATTTCTCGCAGATACCGAAAACGCGCTCGACGTCTTTGGCGCTGTTGGCTGACATCGGCACAAACTCAGCAAAATCGCGCTTGGTCTGCATCATTTGTAGCCAGGGCGCAATGTCGCCCCGGCGGTGAATCAGGTCAAACTTATTGGCCAGCAAAATCGCGGGCGTCCCTAGGGGCAGCAAGCCAAGCACCTTTTCGTCAGCCTGGTTGAACTGCCCGGCTTCGACCACAAAGACGATTAAATCCACATCGTTTACTGCGCCGACCACCGTGCGGTTTAATGAACGATTCAAGGCATTACCGTGGCGGGTTTGAAAACCTGGCGTATCAACGAACACAAACTGGGTCGGGCCCACCGTTTTCATGCCCGTGATGCGGTGGCGTGTAGTCTGCGCCTTGCGGGACGTGATGCTGACCTTTTGGCCCACCAGCGCATTGAGCAATGTCGATTTGCCAACATTGGGCTTGCCAACAATCGCAATCAGGCCGCAGCGCTGATCCGCTACAGGCGGCAAAACCGATACGCCTGCTGCCGCAGCATCAGATGCTGGCACCTGGCTTTTGCGTGTTGAAAACGCTTTGGCCAGCATGGCATCAATGGACTGCTGTTGTGCCAGCGCCTCAGCCTCAGGCGTAGCTGGTACGGTTTGTTTTGGAGTGGTTTTACCGGGTGTCATGGTCTACAAAGTGGTGCTGATTTCAGCTTTTATGGAGCGCTGCGCACTCGTCAAAGGGTTTTGACAAAGGCCAGCATAGCCAGGGCGGCTGCCTGCTCACCCGAACGCCTCGACGCGCCGATGCCGCGTTCAGCGCGGCGGTATTCAATAATTTCGCATTCGACATCAAATGTTTGCTGGTGTGCTGCGCCTTGGGTGCCCACCACACGGTAAATTGGCAAGCTCATTTTGCGGCCTTGTAGCCACTCCTGCAATTCGGTTTTGGCGTCTTTGCCAATAGCCTGCATTTGTGAATTGATTTGAACGTCGTTAAACAGGCGCCGCACCAAAGCGGCAGCCGGCTCGAAACCTGCATCTAAAAACACAGCGCCAATGACCGCCTCAAGTGCGTCGGCCAAGATCGACGGCCGTTTTTGACCGCCTGATTTGACCTCTCCCTCACCGAGCTTGAGGAGTTCTGGCAGACCCAGCTGAAGAGCAATTTGGTGCAGGGTTTCCTGTTTGACCAAATTGGCCCGAGCGCGCGACAAATCGCCTTCGGGCAACTCATCCAAGCGTTCGTACAGCAACCCCGCTACTGCCAAATTCAGAACGGAATCACCCAAAAACTCAATCCGCTCATTGTGGTCAGATGAAAAGCTGCGGTGCGTGAGCGCTTGTACCAGCAGCTTGGGGTTCGTAAAGTCGTGTTCTAAACGCCGTTGCAGCGCAATCAATTTTGGGCTGAGCGTAGAACTGGCACCCACTTATTTTGATTTGCCGGCGTACTTCAGCAGCAAATATGCTGGCCCGCCCAGATGGATTTCTTTGTTGTACGCGAAACCCACCACGATTTTGTCCCCGTCTTTGGTGACTTCCAGGTCTTTACCCACAATCGCCTTGATGTCGTCAATCTGCGCAGCTTTGTCGAAAATACTGCGCACTTCGGGCACGGTGCTTCCGGTCGCCGCTTTTCCAGCCGCTTTGGAAATAGCCTGATATTCCAGAAAGGTCGGGAATACCTGCGCTGCAATCACACCCGCAAATGCCAGCGTACCGCCTACGAATAAGATGCCTAAAAACGAAACGCCACTTTGCTTTTTTTTCATGCTTTAGTCCCGCCAAAATCAAGTTCGATAAAGTCAAATTCAATCAAACGACCCAATGCGCTTGAGGTTGCCAAAATTCATCCAGACAAAAAAAGCTTTGCCTACGATGTTTTGTTCTGGCACAAAACCCCAAAACCTCGAGTCAAGAGAATTATCGCGGTTGTCGCCCATCATGAAATAGTGCCCCTCAGGCACATTGCATACGACACCCTCGGTACTGTAACGGCAATTGTTTCTAAATGGGAAGTCTTCAGCTCCAGCGATAAAGGCCGGACGGTCGTCGTCGTTGAGAAGTTTATATTTCTTGTTGTCAGTAGCCTCCAGAAACTGCTTTGAGTAGCGCATCGTGTCTTCATCAAAGTAATCGGACAAAGCAGTTTTTTCAAGCGGCTTGCCGTTGACTGTCAGCTTCTTGTTCAGGTAGGCGACCTCATCGCCGGGCACACCCACCACGCGCTTGATGTAGTCCAGGCTGGGCTTTGGCGGGTAGCGAAACACCATTACGTCACCTCGCTGCGGGCTATTATTTTCAAGCACCTTCAGGTTGATGACCGGCAAGCGCACGCCGTAATGAAATTTATTCACCAGAATCAGGTCGTTGATGATCAAAGTTGGAATCATCGAACCCGACGGAATTTTGAAAGGCTCAAACAAAAACGACCTCAGCAAGAACACCACGATGATGACGGGGAACAGGCCAGCTGTCCAATCAAGCCACCACGGCTGCATGATCAGTCGGGATTTAGCTTCGCTGGCGTCGCGGTCAAGCTTGGAAATGCCTTTTTCAGCAAGAGCCGCCTGTCGCTGTGCAGTGTTTGTCTCAAAAGCAACCAGCGCACGGTGGCGCTGCGGAAGGAAATACAGCCGCTCGGCCAACCAGTAAATACCAGTCACGACCGCCGCAAGAAACAGCAGCAACGAAAAATTTCCATCGACCAACCCAAAATACCATGCCGCCGCATACCCTACAAAAGCCGCCAACACCATGGCAGTCATACCGCTCATTGATTTCATCAAGGCACTGCTCATTAATCTTCAACCTGCAAAATAGCCAAAAATGCCTCTTGCGGCACTTCGACGGAACCAATCTGTTTCATGCGTTTTTTACCCGCTTTTTGTTTTTCAAGAAGCTTGCGCTTGCGTGAAATATCGCCGCCGTAGCACTTGGCAATCACGTTCTTGCGGAGCGCTTTGATTGTCTCACGCGCAATAACGTTGGCTCCAATCGCTGCCTGGATGGCGACATCAAACTGCTGGCGCGAAATGATTTCCCGCATTTTGGCAACCACTGCGCGGCCCCGGTATGCTGACTGGCTGCGGTGGACGATGATGGACAAAGCATCTACCTTTTCACCGTTCAGCAAAATATCAACCTTTACGACGTCCGACGCGCGGAACTCCTTGAAGGTGTAATCCATCGACGCATAGCCGCGCGATACGGATTTGAGCTTGTCGAAAAAGTCCAGAACGATCTCGCCCAGCGGCATTTCGTACGTCAACATGACCTGCTTGCCGTGGTAGGCCATGTTGAGCTGCACGCCACGCTTTTGATTGGCCAGGGTCATGACCGCGCCAACGTAGTCTTGCGGCATGTACAAATGTACGGTGACGATCGGCTCACGGATTTCTTGGACGCGGCCTGAGTCCGGAATTTTTGAGGGGTTTTCGACCTTGATCAACTCGCCATCGGCCTTGAGCACTTCGTACACCACGCTTGGCGCTGTGGTGATCAAGTCCTGGTCAAACTCGCGCTCAAGCCGCTCCTGCACAATTTCCATGTGCAACAGCCCCAAAAATCCACAGCGAAAGCCAAAGCCCAGCGCTTCGCTGACTTCAGGCTCATAGTGCAATGACGCATCATTGAGCTTGAGCTTTTCAAGCGCGTCGCGCAGCGACTCGTACTCGCTGGCCTCAGACGGATACAGCCCTGCAAAAACCGCAGGTTGAATCTCCTTGAAGCCGGGCAAGGCTTCTGTCGCTGTGAAGGCCAACCCACCGCTGCCAGCCTTGATGCGCGTGATGGTGTCGCCGACACGCGCTGCCTGCAACTCTTTGATACCGGCAATCACAAAACCCACCTCGCCGGCCTCCAGTGAGGGGCGTGGCTCGTTGTGTGGAGTGAACACACCCAATTGCTCTGCGTTGTACATGGCCTCGCTGGCCATGAGTTTGATGCGGTCACCTTTGACCAGCCGACCATCCACAACCCGCACCAGCATGACCACGCCAACATAAGCGTCGTACCAGCTGTCAATGATCATGGCGCGCAGTGCACCATCAGGATTTCCTTGTGGAGCGGGAATGCGTGCGACAACGGCTTCAAGAATTTCGTCAATGCCCATGCCGGTTTTTGCGCTGCACGGAATTGCATGCGTTGCATCGATGCCGATGACTTCTTCGATTTCCTGCTTGGCGTTGTCCGGGTCGGCCTGCGGCAAATCCATTTTGTTCAACACTGGCACAACTTCAACTTTCAAGTCGAGTGCGGTGTAGCAATTGGCTACCGTCTGCGCTTCAACACCTTGCGATGCGTCGACCACCAGCAGCGCACCTTCACATGCAGACAACGAACGGCTCACTTCATAAGAAAAGTCAACGTGGCCCGGTGTGTCAATCAAATTGAGGTGGTAGATCTGTCCATCAAGGGCTTTGTATTTCAGCGCAGCGGTCTGCGCCTTGATGGTTATCCCACGCTCTTTTTCAATATCCATGGAGTCGAGTACCTGCGCACTCATCTCACGGTCCTGCAAACCTCCGCAACGCTGAATCAATCGATCAGCGAGAGTGGACTTGCCATGATCAATGTGCGCAATGATCGAAAAATTTCTGATGTGATTCATCAACGAGAACGCCTAAGTGCTTGAAAGTATTGCGAACAACAAGATAGTCATTCGCGATGAACATAAAAAAGGGCGCGTCGGTTTGCGACGCGCCCTGAACCAACAATCTATGGCAACTGCTATGTTGGAACTTCATTGTAGGCAAAAAGCCAGTCATAAACAGTCCCAAAACGGCCATATTTTTGTCGTTGCAAGGTAGCAACATGAATTTTATCCACAAGTTATTCACAATTTCAACTGAACTACTCTGGACAACTTGTGGGTGATCTGTGGATCAATGGGTGATAACTCAAAAAAGTCTGCAATTGGCAATTTTAGTGGTTTCGATATATTCAAATTCATCAAATATCGCACCCCATTCTAACCAAACCGATCACTTTGATACAAAAACTGTTAGTGACCACCAACATGTTGGTTTGGCCAAGCGCTGAAAATATATTTTTTCAAAAGCAGATTAAAAACTTTATTTCAGTAAAAACCCCAAGCCCTGATGGGGTATGGGGTAGTTTTCAGCCCGACGCACAAGCGCCGGTCAAACCGCTATTTGTTCAGCACGATCAACGTCCAGGCCGAATCAGTACGTACTGAGCCAACTCGCCGCGCCTGAGCAGCACGTTCACGGCTTTGCTTTTGTCGAGTTTGGCCAGTGCAGCTTCAAACTCTTTGACGTTTGTGATTTCAGTGTTGGCAATGGCAATGATGACGTCGGCTTCACGCAAGCCAGCTCTGGCTGCGGCACCTTCAGCCGTATCGACCTTGACGCCACCTTTGATTTTGAGTTCTTTCTTTTGTGCATCGCTGATTTCACTGACAGCCAACCCCAGCACTTGTGCAGGGCCTGCAACCGGTGGTTTGGGTTCAGGGCCAGCCGCCTTACGGACTGGCTTTTCTGCCTCGACTTCAGCAACAACAACTGAAAAGTCTTTGGTGCTACCGCGCCTGAACACCGTCACCACGGATTTGGTGCCCGGCTTGACGTTACCTACAAGGCGCGGCAAGTCAGTAGATTTGTCAATTTGCTTGCCGTCAAACTTGGTGATGATGTCACCCGCCTCAATGCCGGCTTTGTCGGCGGGCGCACCCTGAAGTCGAGGCCCGCCTCTACGCCGCGAACCAGTGCACCCTGCGCCTTGCCCAAGCCAATCGACTCAGCCACTTCTTTGCTGACCTGGTCAATCTGCACGCCAATACGCCCCCGTGTGACTTTGCCCGTGCTTCGCAACTGGTCAGACACACGTGCAGCTTCGTCCATTGGAATCGCGAACGAAATGCCCTGAAAGCCACCAGACCGCGAATAAATCTGGCTGTTGATGCCGACCACCTCGCCGCGCATATTGATCAAGGGGCCACCGGAGTTACCAGGATTGATCGCCACATCGGTCTGGATAAACGACAGATAGTCACCCGTGTCGCGCTGCTTGGCACTGACAATGCCCGCCGTCACCGTGTTTTCCAAGCCGAACGGCGAACCGATGGCCATGACCCATTCACCTACTTTAAGGCGACTGGAATCGCCAATTTTGACGGCGGGCAAGCCAGTGGCTTCAATCTTGACCACCGCCACGTCGGTACGTTTGTCGCTGCCCACGATTTTGGCTTTGTATTCGCGGTTGTCAGTCAAGGTCACGATCACTTCGTCTGCGCCCTCCACCACGTGGGCGTTGGTCATGATGAAGCCGTCGGGTGTCAGGATGAAACCTGAACCCACGCCACGCGGCTGGGCTTCTTCTTGCGGTGCGGGTGCGCGGTCAGAACGCGGGCCGCGCGGCATGTTGGGCGGCACGGGGATGCCAAAGCGCCGGAAAAATTCGAGCATTTGCTCGTCAATACCACCGCCAGCAGCGGCCGTCTTGGCTTTTTCTGAGGTACGGATATTCACCACCGACGGGCTAACCTGTTCCACCAGATCGGTAAAGTCAGGCAGGGTGCGGTTTTGCGCCAACGCAGACGTTGCAGGCAGCAAAGCAGTGGCGGCGAACACTGCAAACAAGCCGGTAACTGCGGCTGTACGCCATGGCTTTTTCATGAATCCAAGCATCATTGACCTCGTGTTAAAAACAAAATTTACTTTTTTCGCTCAAGTCCGCTGGCAAACTGTTTGAGGGTGCTCATCGGCACCTCGCCCAAAGCTGTCAGCCAGTAACTGCCCAACTGGCGCGTGATGGTGTGCGTTGCGCCCATCGACATGGCGGATTCTTTGATGTGCCTTTGGCGATCAAACGGCTCAACAAAAAGCGATACCGATGCCAGGCCATCTGAAAAAACCCACTGCATCGGTTCATCGATAACCGCAGCAGCAGAAGCCCCAGCCATCGGGCGCTTGTAGCAGCTCATGGGTTTGAATCCAGGCACCGGTGTGGTCAGCTTCCAGCCTTCGGCACTGGCAGTGGTCTTGAGGAGTGCAGACTCCTCAACGCGATAGCCATCGACCTTGCCCATCATTTGCAAGAGTTTTTCCATTTTCACAGGTGCATCAAGCTGCAGTTCAGAAAAAGCGGCTTGCTCCAGCACGCGGCCGTCTGAGTCCAGCGTTTGCAGCTTGACGACCAGGCCTTTTTTCTGTTCAGTCCAGACGCGGTAACCAAATCGCATCGCGTCTTTGGGGATCAAAAGCACCACATCCGATTCAAGCCCGGCTATCCGCTCAACGCCTTCAGCTTTGAGCTTGTAAAACTCGGCAATCCGGTTGTCGGCAGACTGAACCAGCTCCGGGAAGCTGCCGGTAACCTCGCGCTTTTCGCTGCGCGCGACTTTTTGCTCAGGCATGAAGGTCACGACTTTGTCGTTGTGCCGGAAAGTCGAACGAGGTGCACCCGTCAGGCTTTCAACCCGCTCGACCTGCTGCGTGCCTTCGCAAACATGCCAAATTTTGGCGCTATGCATTTGCCCGCCAGACGACACGACATAAGTGCCGATGTAGCTGCGCCGCTTCGATGCCTCATGCAAGCGCAGCAGCCAGTCATTGATGCTTTTAGCCTCAACAGCCGCTGGAGCTGGGTTGGCAGCTTGCGGCGAAGTTTGTGATTGAGCCTGAACTGCTACAAAATTAGTAGCTAATTGCACCCATAAATAAAGGGCTAGAAGGCTAAAATACTTGAAATTCATGGTGTTTTTGAGCTTTACAGTCATGCAGCGATAAGTCAGCGTCGCTCGCTCAGTGAATTTTCAAAGCCTGCATTGCGCAGGAATCCGGAAGGTGCCTGCAATGACGAACCGCCGAGTTGCTTGTGCGCCGTCATCAACTCTTCAAGTCGCGCATCGCGCACCATGGGGCCCAGGGGAGACGCCACCACCACCTGCTCGGCTACCGGCCGTTGGGCGAGTTGCGAGGCTGTCGATGAATCAGGCGAGCCGACAAAACTCCAGGCAACCACCAAGGCGGCGCTGAGTGAAGCAAAACCAGCCACCAACTTCCAGCGGAAAACGGCCTCATTGGCAGCGGGCTGATTTGGCA
>ENA-OFCX01000716-OFCX01000716.1-metagenomes-genome-assembly--contig:-NODE-716-length-16028-cov-4.426407_pt1 | contig 16028 bp, 13 predicted proteins | sample MGYA00153384_OFCX01 | MGnify analysis MGYA00153384
GGTAGGTGCCTTCGGTCCAGCTGCCGCTGTCGGCGTAGTCGTAGAACATGCGCGGCACACGCCGCTGCGCCAGCACACGCAGGTCTTCGATGGTGGTGATGACGGTCATGGTGTCTTTCGTCTCCGGTTGGCGCGGATGCTATCGGCACCCGGCACCTGGCGCTGATGCCAAAGAACGGCCGTTCGAGCGCCGGCCGGCCGGCCGGCATGCGGTGCGTTGTAGCAGTGTGGGCGCTGCGGCATCCGCTGCGGGATCAGTTGCAAGAGCCGTTGCAAGAGCCGCTACAGCCGCTACAGCCGCACCAGCCCGCCCGCCCGCACGCCCAGCAGCCGGATGCGCCGCGCCAGGTCCACGCGTTTGAGGCACTGGCCAGCGGCCTGGCGGATGGCGGCTGCATCGACCACCGGCTCAGGCAGCGTGAGGTCGCGCGTCACGGTCTTGAAGTCTTCAAAGCGCAGCTTGATGCCGATGGTGCGGCCGGCGTAGCCCTTGCGCTGCAAGTCGGTGGCCACTTGTTCGGCCAGCTCGGTGAAGATGCGGGTCAGCTCGGTGCGGTCACGCACCGCGTGCAGGTCGCGGTCGAAGGTGGTATCGCGGCTCATCGACACCGGTTCGCTGTGCGTCACCAGCGGCCGGTCGTCGATGCCATGCGCGGCATCGAACAGCCAGCGGCCGTAGCTGCGGCCGAAATGCGCGGTGAGAAAAGCCTTGTCGCGCGCCGCCAGGTCGGCAATGGTGCGCAGCTTGAGGTCTGCCAGCTTGTTGCCCGCCTTCGGCCCGATGCCGTTGATTCGCCGCACCGGCAGGGGCCAGATGCGGGTGGCCAGTTCAGCCTGCGTGATGACGGTCAGGCCGTCGGGTTTGTCGAGCTCGCTGGCCATCTTGGACAGCAGCTTGTTGGGCGTCACGCCGACCGAACACGTCAAGCCGGTGGCGCGTTTGACGGTGTTGCGGATTTCCTGCGCCACCGCGCGAACGCCGCCCGTGGCGTCAAAGCCGATCGCGTCCTGCGCGCCGGGCACGTCAGTCAGGTCGATGTAGATCTCGTCGATGCCGCGGTCTTCGATGACGGGCGCCACTTCGGCCACGGCGGCCTTGAACAGGCGCGAGTAGTGGCGGTATTGCTCGAAATCCACCGGCAGCAGCACGGCCTGCGGCGCCAGCGCTGCGGCTTTCATCAGTCCCATGCCGCTGTGCACGCCAAAGTCGCGCGCCGGGTAGGTGGCGGTGGTGACCACGCCGCGCCCGGCGTAGCCGCCAAGCTTCGCGAACAGCAGGGTGCCGTCGGCCTGCAGCACCGGCTGGTGGCGCCGGCCGCCGCCAATCACCACCGCGCGTTTGTATTTGCTTGACGCATCAATCATCGCGTTGGTATCCGCAATGTCGCGGTACGCAATCACGCCATCCAGGTCTTTACCCGGAATCGGCAAGATGAAAGGGTTGGAGCCGGTGCACATCAGCAGGCGGTCGTATTCGACCTCTATAAACCCACCCTTGCCGTCATCGGCGCGCACGATGCGTTTGACGCGATCAACTTCAATCACTTTTTTACCGGCGTGCAGTTTGATGTGGTTTTCGCTGTACCACTCGAAGCTGTTCAAAACAATTTCATCGAGCGTTTGCTCGCCCGCCAATACCGGGCTGAGCAGGATGCGGTTGTAGTTGGGGTGCGGCTCTGCGCCAAATACAGTGATGTCGTACAGGCTAGGTGCAACTTTAAGCAATTCTTCCAGCGTGCGTACGCCCGCCATGCCGTTGCCGACCATTACCAATTTAGATTTTTTCAATGTGGCGCTCCAGAAAAACCAGCACGAATAGCCCGTGCGTCTGGGTCTACGTTGCAAGCCTCGTGCCATCGCTGCTCGCTGCGTTGCCAGGTTTTTATTGCGTTGTTTTCGCTGTGATCAAGGCACGTGCACCAATGTCGAGCAGACGCATTGCATGAGCTGGTGCATGGCTTTAATGGATACCGGCTGCATCAATCCCGAAAAAATATTGCTGAAGACAGATGCTGCTTGAACAGACCCGCAAAAATCAGTCACCCGGGAAGCGCAGGACAGTCACCGCCAGCAAACCCATCAGCACCACAACCACCGGCATGAACAGTGCAAAACCGATGATTGTGTAAAGCTTTTTGTAGTGGCTTCCAAAAAGCCATTTGAGGCTGTGGTCCAACAAAATCCACGACAGCCAGAACACAAGTGGGTATAAAAGCAGGAAAAGTATTCCCATTCCAGGTACAGATTGCGCGCTGCAACTACCGATTGGTTTCAGCGCCTGAATTTTGTCGTCAGCAAAGCAAAATCAACCGCGCCCAACGTAGGGCATATTCGTTGCCATCACTGTGGCAAACAACACATTTGCACTGAGAGGAAGGCTGGCCATGGCCATAAACGTATCCGTCAATGCGCTCAAGTCCATACGCGGCTCTGCTTTGATGCTGCCGTCTGCTTGCTGCACGCCACTTGCCATTTTTTCTGTCATGTCACTGGCAACGTTGCCGATGTCGAGCTGACCGACAGCAATGCCAAACGGCCGACCATCGAGCGCCGCAGATTTTGTGAGACCCGTGATGGCATGCTTGGTGGCGGTGTAGGCTATTGAGCCCGGCCGCGGTGTGTGGGCCGAAATCGACCCGTTGTTGATGATGCGGCCACCTTGCGGTGATTGGGCGCGCATCAATTTGAAGGCTTCGCTCAGGCAAAAGAACGCGCCATTCAAATTCACGTCAACCGCCGCGCGCCAGTTGGCGGCAGACAGCCCATCAGGCGTGGAGGGCGCAGTAAAAACCCCGGCATTGTTAAACAGCAAGTCGAGCCTGCCAAAACGCGCGCCAATTGATGCAAACAGCCCGGCAACGGCGACTTCGCTCGAAACGTCGCACGGCATTGCCACCGCGTGTTCACCGATGTCGCCCGCCTCATCAATAGCTGCTTGAAGCACATTGGCGCGCCGCCCTGCAAACACAACGTGCCATCCACCGTTGAGCAGCGCGGTTGCACAGCCCTTGCCAATGCCGCTGCCAGCGCCGGTGACCAGCGCAATTTTTTTCGATGACATCGTCTTTTCCTGTTGTTCAAATTCACAAACCGTCGCACCGAGGTGGCGGATGCACAAGAGCTGAAGTATCTCTTGACGGCACTTTCGCCATAACCGGATGGCCATGCAATGAGGAAAGCGGTTTGGAGCGCTGCTGCGCACCAGTTTTGAGATTTCCGATACCCGGCTACAAGCCCCGGCATGCCACAGCATTTGCCTCGTGCAATATTATCATCAAAAATATTGCAAATGTAAGCTATAACCCAGTGAAAGTCTGCGAAAGCAGCTATCATTAACGGAGCATACTGCTTGCATTTACCAGCCATTGAAGCGTTGAGCTGTTCAACCGCTGGACACTCGCAAATGGCCAAGTGCTCTGCCCCGTCAACTGGTCTGGTTACTTCTGCACTGGCGCGCCCACTTGGCGAGCAGGGTCGGCATCGGCGAACGCCGGATGCCTTTCGCATTCGGCCATGATGCGATTAATGTGGGGAATCTCAGCAACGTCTATCTTGAACACACGCATGACGACGATGATGCTGGCCAGGCAAATATCTGCCATGCCGGGAGCTTCACCGTGACAAAACGTGCCTGTGTCTTTCTCGCTGGCCAGTCGCGCTTCAAAAGCTTGCAGGCCGACTGTAAACCAGTTGATTTGCCACGCTCGCCAAGCTGCATCGTCAAAATCAGCGTTGGTCACCAGGTATTTTTTGATGCGTCCAGTGACCAGTGGGTGGGTATCGGCCGTCAGCATGGCGCCCAGCGAGCGAACGCGTGCACGGCCATACAAATCGCTGGGCAGTATTGAAGGCTTTGGGCAGGCTTCTTCCAAAAATTCGAGGATGGCGCTTGACTGGGTCATTGGTGCGTGGGATGCGCTGGCATCGTTGTCAACCATCGCTGGAATCGCGCCCAGCGGGTTAATCTTTAAAAACTCGGCGCTGCGGTTCTCCCCAGAGTCCAGGTTGACGTTTTTTTCATGTGCCTGTATGCCCTTCAAATTCAGTGCCACCCGAACCCGGTAGGTGGCCGACGTACGCCAAAAAGCGTACAAATCAAAGCGTGGTTCAGGTGTCATGGTGATCCTTTAAGGTGGTTGTTTACTCTGCGGCGCTTGTTGTTCGCGCGGCTTTGAAGCCTTGCGTACCGGGCTAAGCGTAGCGCTGAATGCACGCGTAAACACCGTGCCTGTGTTTCAAAATGAGAATCAATTTTTCTTGAGTTTGTTTTTGGGTATTTGCACGGTTGTGCATGCTGGTCACTCCATCGATCATGCCCATCGCGATAAATGTCGCAATTTTTAAACCGACAGGAGCAAGCAATGAAGCAAGGCATGAACAGCGAAGCGGATGCGGTGCTACAAGGCACTGTAGATAGAGAAAACGGCGTACCCGGGGTGGTTGCCATGACAACCAACCGCAGCGGTAACATTTACGAAGGTGCTTTTGGCAAGCGCGATTCAAGCCAGTCAGCCGCCATGACCACAGACACCGTGATGGCGATTTTTCTTGCACAAAGGCTGTGACGGGCGTCGCAGTAATGCAGCTGGTAGAAGAAGGAAAAATTGGCCTGCACGATGCTGCCAAAAAGTATGTGCCAGAGATTGCCGACATGATGGTGCTGGATGGGTTTGACGCACAAGGCGCGCCCAGCGTCAGGCCACCAAAGTCGGATATCACTGTGAGTCAGTTGTTGTTGCACACCGCCGGTTTCGGCTACGACTTTTTTAACCATGACTTGTTCAGATATGGCGCTGCGAAAAATGTTCCCAGCTAGTGAGCGCCAGCATGGCTTCCATGAGGTCGGTACTGATACATGACCCCGGAACCGCGTGGGAATACGGCAGCAACATTGACTGGGTTGGCAGGGTGGTGGAAGCCGTGCGCGGCAAGCGCTTGGGCGAAGTCATGCAAGAGCGGATATTTAACCCGCTGGGCATGAGCGACTCCGGTTTTGCCATGTCGCAATCCATGCGTGCCCGCCGCGCTTCAATGCATGCGCGCAGCCCTGAAGGCGGTATGAGCGCGATGTCAGACTTTGAACTGACGCAAGAGCCTGAGCAGCACATGGGTGGTCACGGCTTGTACGCAACGATTGGCGACTACATGAAGTTTGTGCGCATGGCGCTCAACGACGGTAAAGGGCCCGATAGCGCTCGCGTTCTGAAAGCCGAAACGATAGATCAGATGACGGTCAACTCGCTGGGCGACATGAAGATCAAAATGCTACCGGGTGCGATTCCAAGTTTGTCCAACGATGCAGAATTTTTCCCGGGAATGCCGAAATCTTGGGGCTACACCTGAATGATTAACGACCAGCAAGCACCCACCGGCAGGCCCGCAGGTGCAGTGGCTTGGGCGGGCCTTGCTAATTTGTACTACTGGATTGACCGCAAAAACCAGGTGGGCGGAATGTGGGGCACGCAAATTTTGCCGTTTGTAGACGGCGTGTCGGTTCCAGGCTATCTGGTCTTTGAAAAAGTGGTGTACGACCACCTGGATTGAACAGGTGAATCAGAGGCGCGAGCCGAAGCTGTGTTGCATCTTTGAGGCGCATCTCTAAGGTGCATCTCTAAGGTGCAGCCACCATGCACGCCAGCCGCTTGACCGAGTGCTCGCCATCACGCAGTCATCTTCTCCACATGCGCCTGGCGCGTGTACAAAAAGTCGATCACGGCTTTGCGGTAGCCGAGGTACTGCGTGCTTTCGGCCAGCGCCACCCGGTTGCGTGGGCGGGGCAGGTCGATGCTCAATACCTCGCCAATCGTGGCCGACGGGCCGTTAGTCATCATCACAATGCGGTCGCTGAGCAGCACGGCTTCATCGACATCGTGCGTCACCATCACCACAGTGCTTTGGGTTTTATGCACGATGGCCAACAGCTCATCTTGCAGCTTGGCGCGAGTCAGTGCGTCCAGCGCGCCAAACGGTTCGTCCAGCAGCAACACTTTGGGCTCCATTGACAATGCGCGCGCAATGCCCACACGCTGCTTCATGCCGCCTGAAATTTCACCTGGGCGTTTTTGGGCTGCTGCCGTCAAGCCGACCATGGCAAGCACCGCATCGGTGCGTGCCTTGAGCTGGGCTTTGTTCTCCGTGGCACTGAAAACACGCTCAACCGCCAAATACACGTTTTCAAAACATGTCAGCCACGGCAGCAGGGAATGGTTTTGGAACACCACGGCACGCTCAGGCCCGGGCCCGGCAATTTCGCGGTTGGCGCAAAGCAGGCTGCCCTGGGTCGGCGTTGTCAGTCCAGCAATCAGGTTAAGCAGCGTTGATTTGCCACACCCCGAGTGGCCAATCAGGGCTACAAATTCGCCTTTGGCAACTGTCAAATTAATGTTTTTTAGCGCGCAGAATGGCCCTTTTTTGGTCTTGAAGGTTTGTTCAACATTCTGGATTTCGATGTACTTGGTGCTTAAGGAGTCACTCATGATTTCACCTCTTCAAAAGTAAAGGCTGTGGCCAGCTTGATGAGCGCAAACTCCAGCATCAAACCGACAATCCCGATGACGAAAATTGCGATGATGATGTTTTTGACGTTCAGGTTGTTCCACTCGTCCCAGACCCAAAATCCAATGCCCACGCCGCCCGTCAGCATCTCCGCCGCCACAATGACCAGCCAGGCGGTACCCACTGCGAGTCGCACCCCGGTCAGCATGTAGGGCAACACGGCTGGAAACAGGATTTTGGTGATGATTTTCCACTCGCTTAAATTCAGCACCCGCGCCACGTTCATGTAGTCTTGCGGTACGCGCTGCACGCCAACTGCAGTGTTGATGATCATGGGCCAGATCGAGCAGATAAAAATGGTCCAGATGGCAGCCGGGTTGGCACCTTTAAAAACCAGCAAACCAATTGGCAGCCACGCCAGCGGCGACACGGGGCGGAGCAGGCTGATGAGCGGGTTGAACATGCTGCTTAAAAATTTGAAGCGGCCAATCATGAAGCCCACCGGAATACCTACCAACGCAGCCAGTCCAAAGCCGAGCGCTACCCGCTTCAGGGATGACAAGATGTTCCAGCCGATACCCTGATCGTTAGGGCCCTTGCTGTAGAACGGGTCGCTGAAAATAGTGACCGCCTGCGCGAAGGTCGCACCGGGCGAAGGGATGCTGCCCTTGGTGGTGATGGAGACCGCCATCCACAGCAAAACCAGCAGCCCAAAACCGAGCAGCGGCGGCATGATACCCAGCCACAGCAAGGACATATCTCGTGGCTGTTTGAAAGGCGCCTCCGGCGTCATACCGGTGGGTGTTTCAGCATCTTTTAGAGTAGTGGTGCCTGTTTGATGGGCGCGAGCAGCTCCTGAATCTGTAGCAGTGGAGCTATTCAAGTCATTGACCTCATGAAAAACAGCAGCAACCATGGTGTGCTCCTTTGGTTTGAGTGAAATCAGGCTTTGACTTTGAAGCTGTCGGCGTACTTGGCCGGGTCTTTGCCGTCCCAGACCACGCCGTCCATCAGCTTGCTGCTGCGCATCATTTCTTTGGGGACGCTGATTTTCGCAGCAGTCGCAGCTTGCTTGTAGATGTCGATCTGGCTGATCTGCTTGGCCACAGCAAGGTAGTCTGGATGGTCTTTCAAGATGCCCCAGCGCTTGTGCTGCGTGAGGAACCACATGCCGTCAGACAGATACGGGAAGTTCACAAAACCGTCGCCTGAGAACTTCATGAAGTTCGGGTCATCCCAGGTTTTGCCCAGGCCGTTCTGGTAGCGGCCCAAAATGCGCTGGTTGATGGCGTCGACGCTGGTGTTGACGTAGCTCTTGTCGGCAATGGTTTCGGCCATTTTGGTTTTGTTGGACAGGCCTGCGTCAATCCATTTGCCAGCCTCGAGAATTGCGGCCGTCACGGCGCGGCAGGTGTTGGGGTTTTTCTTGGCAAAGTCACCGGTGGTGGCCAGCACCTTTTCGGGGTGGTCCTTCCAGATGTCTTGCGTGGTTTGAGCTGTCACGCCAATGCCATCAATGATGGCGCGGTGGTTCCACGGCTCGCCGACGCAGTAGCCGTCCATGTTGCCAACGCGCATGTTGGCAACCATTTGCGGTGGCGGCACGGTGATAACTTTGGCATCCTTCATCGGATTGATGCCGTTGGCTGCCAGCCAGTAGTACAGCCACATGGCGTGCGTGCCAGTGGGGAAGGTTTGCGCAAACGTGTATTCACGTTTGTCAGTGGCCATCAGCTTGGCAAGTGACGGGCCGTCAATTGCGCCTTTGTCAGCCAGCTTTTTACTAAGCGTGATGGCCTGGCCGTTGTGGTTCAGCGTCATCAGCACGGCCATGTCTTTTTTGGCACCGCCTGCACCCAAATGCACGCCATAGGCTTGGCCCAGCAGCATGTGCGTCATGTCGTTTTCACCTGCCATCACCTTGTCGCGGATGCTGGCCCAGCTGGCTTCTTTGCTGGGCACGATAGTCACGCCGTATTTTTTGTCAATGCCCAGCACCGACGCCATGACGATGCTGGCGCAATCGGTCAAAGGAATAAAGCCAACTTTGACCTCTTTTTTTTCTGGTGCGTCTGAGCCCTGCGCATACACTGCGGCGCGCAGTGCAGGGCTGATTCCTGCAACAACAACAGTTGCTGCTTGCAGCACGGTGCGGCGCCCCAACAAGGCACCTGTTGGTTTGATCTGATGGGACATGTGGGCACTCCGGGTCAGGTGAAATAACAACTTGATCATCACAGCGATCAACAGGAGCACGCGCGTAATACGTGTTGCCGTGCTGGATCGCTGTCACATGCTCAGGCAGCAGCATTCTTTATGCGTGCGATGCCAGTTGATTCAACCTTGCAAAAGCCGTGCCATGCTTTTGCTTGCTGGAAATTTATAAAAAAATTTAATTAACGAGAGTGCCAGACAAAGCCATCGGGCAAGTGGGCCACTGCCAAGAGCCAACTGCGAGTCCCTGACAGCATTCAATTGATCGCAACTGCGATATCTAAAACGCAAAACAGGTGCAGCGCACAAACTTTGTGCGCTGCACCATTTGCAAACCTATCGCTGCTGAAACAAGACCAGTCGGGTTTCGCGGCTCTGATCGCCACGGGTTGCCGTGATGTTGGCTTCAAAGCGCGCACCCGGCACCGGTATTTGCGGCTGGAAGGTGAACATAAAATTACCCTGGGCGTCTGAACGAATAGATTGATTAAAGATCTGCTGATTGATACCGAAGATGCCAGCTATCGCGGCAATCGCCTGTACCTGCACATCCACCTTTGCATCGGGAGCGGTGCGGCCGCGCACCTCAACAGCGCCGCTTGGCACCTGCGCATTGTTGGCATGGCTGGTGATGGTTAGCGGGAGCTGCGTGGCCACCGCTGCTGGCGCTTGCGCGCCGGCGACGACAAAACTCCAGTTTTGTCTGACAGCATTTCCAGAGTTGTCTGACGCGGTCACTTCAACCGGGTAATTTCCAGCGCGCAAGTCGCCACGCCATGTCAAAAACTGCGCAGTGATGCTGGCGTTGCGCGTTTGATCCTGACCACCAATCATCAATTTGACGGTTTTAGGATCCACACCAACACCACCCATGTCGTCAAACGTTGCCGACACTGAAACAGGATTGCCCGTAACGACTTCATTGTTTTTGGGTGCCAGATTTTTGACAGTTGGCGGGCGAGCGTCCGCCAGCAATGCCTGATTTAGTCTGGAACGCGATACCTGCCCGTTTGCCTCAAGTGCCATCGTGATGTTGAGCGAAGCTGGGAAGTTGTCATTGCGTCGAATGGTGTAGCCGCCCTCATACCGGCCCGGCCGGACTTCTGGCATCGCCACATCACGAACAATGCCATCAATCGTCAGCAATGCCCGTCCGCCCGGTGTGCCAACAGCGTTAAAGCGCAGCTCGGCACCCGGCTCAATCTTGGCAATTGGCGTCACGCCAAAACGCTCAATCACTGGCAATGCTGCTGCGGGCTGCGGCGCGGGTGTTGGCTGTGCTGCTACTGGTGCTGCCGGTGCTGCCGTTGCCGCCAGCGCCTGAGTGGCAACACTGGTCATTCCGCGAAGCCGAAGTGTTGCGCGAGCTGTTGGTTGTGCGCCCAACTTATCACGGCGACTTACTGTGTAAGAGCCTTCGTAAATACCCTGACTGACTTCACGCATCACGATGTTTTTGTTAACCCCGGTAACGCGCACGCTTGCCTGGCCTCTGGGAGTGCCTTCCAGCGAAAACTCAATGTCGCTGCCAGGTGTTAGCGGCGCAGTTGAATCAACGGTAAACGAGTCAATTTGCGGTGCGACTTTGTTACGCGATTGGGCGTTTGCCAGGTGCGGCAGCGTTGCCATGAACCCAACGGCAATCGCGGGTATTAGCAGCTTTAAAACAGCTTTAAAAATTTTCATAAGGAAACCACCTTGTAATTGTTTAGCGACGTAATATTTGTATCGCAATTCATGTTGAAAGCTTGTAGGTAACCGCCGACAACCTTTACGAGTACCTAGCTAATATGTTGGTTGTCGGTTTTTGACTGTCGGTTGTAAATTGTCACTGCCTGGTTGTTGCAAGTTGAATGAATAACCACCAATACCGCCTGATGTAACGGCTCAGAACGCTGTCGGTTGACGCAAAATATTTTGGCAACCAGAAAATATTTAAGGCGCTTTGCTGAAACGCCATGTGTGTTATTGCACTTGAATTGGCGGGTGTATTCAAGTCAAACCTTACACTCGAGCCATGATTATTTTGGGTTTTGAATCAAGCTGCGATGAAACAGGCGTGGCATTGGTAGACGCATCAGGCGCCGGCATTCCCAAGCTGCTGGCGCACGCGCTGCACAGTCAAATCGTCATGCACCAGGCTTATGGCGGTGTGGTGCCCGAGTTGGCCAGCCGCGATCACATTCAGCGCGTCTTGCCGCTGGCGACCGAAGTCATGCTCGGTGCCAACCTTACCCTAAAAGATGTCGATGTGGTGGCTTACACCCGAGGACCTGGTTTGGCTGGCGCGCTGCTGGTGGGCGCAGGCGCGGCCTGTGCCATAGCGGCGGCACTGGGCAAGCCGGTGATGGGCGTGCACCACCTGGAAGGCCATTTACTGTCGCCGTTTTTAAGCGCAGACCCACCTCAATTTCCATTTGTTGCGCTACTGGTGTCGGGTGGCCACACCCAACTGATGCGGGTCGACCGGGTCGGCAGTTATGCATTGCTGGGTGAAAGCATTGACGACGCTGCGGGGGAGGCGTTTGATAAATCGGCCAAGCTGCTGGGGTTGCCGTATCCGGGGGGGCCGCATTTAGCGAAGTTGGCTGAAGCCGGCGACGGTACGGCGTTCAAATTGCCGCGCCCGCTGCTGCACAGTGGCAATCTGGACTTTTCCTTTGCAGGCTTGAAGACTGCGGTGCTGACGCAGGCTAAAAAACTGGGCGACGGCCTTGAAAACCGCAAAGCTGACCTGGCTGCATCTACACAGGCAGCCATCGTCGATGTGCTGGTTAAAAAATCAATGACAGCAATGGCGCAAACCGGATTGTCCCGCCTGGTGGTGGCAGGCGGCGTAGGCGCGAATGCGTTGCTGCGCAGCGAGCTCAATGCAGTTTGTGCCAAGCGCGCTATTCGCGTCCATTACCCTGAGCTGCACTTGTGTACCGACAACGGCGCGATGATTGCGCTGGCTTCAGGTATGCGGCTGCAAGCCGGGTTAGAGAGCTTGCAAGGTGGCTACACTTTCGACGTTTTGCCACGCTGGAGTTTGGCTGAAATCAGTCAAAAATAGCGCTAAATACACATCTTTTGTGCTTATAGCCCAGTAAAATCGGGCGCAAGCAGCTCCTAAATTCATAGTAAAAATTTGATGTTCAAAACTCTTAAAAATCTTCTGTTGGCATTTGGTTTGGCTGCCTCGCTGTCCGCGGTTGCCCAAACTGCGCCGATCAAAGTCGCATTGATTGAAAGCATGTCCGGCCCGTTTGCCAACACTGGCGAAGCGGTTTTTCGCAATCTGGTTTGGGCCACTGAGCGCGTGAACGCGCGCGGCGGTGTGAAGCTGCCGGGCGGCTCGCGCAATCTGGTGATAGAACGTTATGACAGCAAGGGCCAGAACGAAGAGGCGCTGAGTGCACTGCGTGCGGCGATTGACGACGGCGTAACAGTGATTGCGCAAGGCAACTCCTCAGCCACAGCGGCGGTATTGATTGATGCGATCAACAAACACAACGAGCGTGAGCCCAGCAAGCGGGTGCTGTTTTTGAATTACTCGGCAGTTGATCCAGCTCTGACGAATGAAAAATGCAGCTACTGGCACTTCAGGTTTGACGCCCATGCCGACATGCGCATGACGGCGCTGATGGATGTGTTTATAGATGACAAAAACATCAAAAGCATTTACCTGATCGGCCAGGACTACAGCTTTGGCCAGTCGGTACTGAAAGAAGCGCGCAGGCAGATCACTGCCCAACGATCAGACGTGCAAATCGTCGGCGACGAGTTGCATCCGCTGGGCCGCGTCAAAGACTTTATTCCTTACGCCGCCAAAATCAAGGCCAGCGGTGCGCAAGCGGTGTTGACGGGCAATTGGGGCAATGACCTGACGCTGCTGATCAAGGCCGCCAAAGATGTTGGATTTGATGGCAAGTTCTACACCTTTTACGGCAACGCACTGGGTGCACCTGCCGCGATGGGTGAGGCGGGTGTGGGTAAAGTGGTTGCGGTGGCGGAATGGTTCCCGAACGCTGCGGGAACGCCGTCAGAAGCTTTTTACCAATCGTTTCGCCAGCGCTTCCCTTCGGCCAAGGACGATTACGTTCACATGCGGATGCAAATGGTAATCGAGGCGCTGGCGCAGAGTATTGAAAAGGCTGGGTCGATTGAAGCGGGCGCAGTGGCGGCACAGATGGAAAAAGCCGTGGTCACGATGGCCGGACAAACGGGAGCGATGCGGGCCAGTGACCACCAATTTCAGCAGCCATTGCTCGTCGCACAAATGGGCAAGCTCGGCGATGCGGGCGTCAAGTTTGACGTGGAAGGCTCGGGGTTTGGCTTTCGGGTGATCAAAACGATTGCCAGCGACAGGGCGGCGATGCCGACGACTTGCAAAATGGTTCGACCCTAGGACTCCAACATGCGTCAAGCCGTTTTAAACCTCGAAGAATCCATGATCCGTCAGGTCGCCAACGCGGGCATGGGACGCAGTGATGTGCTGAAGTTTTGGTTTGGCGAAAGTGATGAGGTCACGCCTCCATTCGTTCGTGATGCCGCCGCGCAGTCGCTGCAAAACGGCGAGACTTTTTATGCGCAGAACCTCGGCCTGCCAGAGCTGCGGGCAGCCATTGCCAATTATTCCACTGGCCTGCGTACTGTTGGTGCGCCGCCCATAGGCGCTGACCGTGTCGCGGTAACCGCTGGCGGCGTAAATGCGCTGATGGTGGCCGTGCAGGCGCTGGTGGACAGCGGTGACGAGGTCGTGGTCATCACGCCGGTTTGGCCCAACCTGACTGGGCAGCCCGCCATCCTGGGGGCGGTGGTCAAGTCGGTGAGCTTGAAACCCGTCGCTGGCCAATGGCAACTTGACATCAATGAGCTGTTGGCTGCGGTGACTTCCACCACAAAACTGCTGGTCATCAACGCGCCAAACAACCCTACTGGCTGGACGCTGGATAAAAGCGAACAAGAATTAATTTTGGCGCATTGCCGCAAAACGGGCACGTGGATCTTGGCGGACGAGGTCTATGAGCGCCTGTACTATGAACCGACACCCAACGGTTGTGCCCCAAGCTTTCTGGATGTTTCTGCAATTGATGACCGTTTGATTGTCGTCAACAGCTTTTCAAAAAGCTTTTTAATGACCGGCTGGCGCTTGGGCTGGCTTGTCATGCCGCCCGCCATGACGGCACAGGTCGGCAAATTGCTCGAATACAACACGTCGTGCTCGCCAGTGTTTATCCAAAAAGCGGGTTTGGTGGCCATCGAGCGCGCGCTGGACATCACGCCCCGCATGGTTGCCCACCTGAAAACCTGCCGCGACACGCTGGTGCCGCTGCTTGGAGCCGTTCCCGGGGTGCAGGTTGCGCCTGCCAAGGGCGGCATGTACGCGTTTTTCAGATTGCAAGACCAATCGAAGTACGCAGATTCTTTGGACGTTGCCAAGCGCCTGGTGCATGAGGCGGGTTTGGGTTTGGCGCCAGGCAATGCATTTATGGTCAACCCTGGCCCAGATTCTCAAGGCTGGCTGCGCTGGTGCTTTGCCAGCCAGGACGTCAGTCGTTTGGGCCAGGGTGTTGCCCGACTAGAACGATGGCTTGGGCTATAATTCGATGCTCCGCTAGACATTTCGCCCAGCGAACCACGACGGTAACGGCTAATTCATTTATTGAAAAAGCTGTACCGTTCGCATGTAGCACCCAAGAGCACCCAAGTGCAGAGAGACCTTTAATGATCGCAAAATCAATCAAGGCTGACATTGTTCAGTCAAACGCACGCGCTCCCGGTGACACCGGTAGCCCGGAAGTTCAAGTCGGTTTGCTGACCGGCCGCATCAACGAACTGACGCCTCACTTCAAAACCCATGCCAAAGACCACCATGGTCGCCGTGGTTTGCTGCGCATGGTCAGTCGCCGCCGCAAGTTGCTGGATTACCTGAAGTCCAAAGACGCTGCCCGCTACACCGCTCTGATCGCCAAGCTTGGTCTGCGCAAGTAATCGTTAAATTTATTGAAAACGCCTGAGTTAGTTGCCTAGCTCAGGCGTTTTTTACTTTAAAACATTCGGGAAAGCGGCAAAAAGGGTTCGCGCTGTGTCATTCCAGCAAATTCACTGCTCAAAACATGTGGCTTTTGGCAGGTATTTTTTGGAATGGCATCGTTCTCATTAGCCACAGTTCCGGGCCCTGCACACTGCCTCAAGTGTGTTGAATCTCTGGAGATAGAACATGAGCATTTTCAACAAAGTCAGCAAAACCTTCCAGTGGGGCCAACACAGCGTGACCCTGGAGACCGGCGAAATTGCCCGCCAGGCCGGTGGTGCGGTCATCGTCAGCATCGAAGGCACCGTGGTGCTTGCAACTGTGGTGGCATCCAAGTCAGCCAAGCCCGGACAAGATTTTTTCCCGCTGACCGTGGACTACATCGAGAAAACATACGCTGCAGGCAAGATCCCCGGCAGCTTTTTCCGTCGCGAGGGTCGCCCATCGACGGAGGCCATCCTGGTCTGCCGGCTGATCGACCGCCCGCTGCGCCCGACCTTCGTCGAAGGCCTGCGCAACGAGGTGCAGATCGTCATCACCGTATTGTCGATCGCTCCGGACGAGTTCTACGACGCGCTGGCCATCAACGCAGCTTCGCTGAGCACGCAGATCTCCGGCCTTCCGTTCTACGGACCGGTAGGCGGCGTCCGCCTCGCCCTCATCTCGGCTTCCGGTGGGGACGACCAGTGGGTCGCATTCCCGAAGCACAGCCAGCTCGCTGACGCCGTCTTCGACCTGACCGTTGCCGGTCGCCTTGTCACCGATGAGAACGGCAACGAAGACATCGCCATCATGATGGTGGAAGCCGAGGCGACCGAGGGCAGCTGGGAGCTTATCAAGGCGGGTGCAACGAAGCCGGATGAGGCCGTCGTCGCCCAGGGTCTCGAAGCATCCAAGCCCTTCCTCACGCAGCTAATCAAGGCGCAGCAGCAGCTCGCGTCGACCGCGGCCAAGCCCATCCAGGACTTCCCGCTGTTCCCGCCGTACCAGCAGTCAACCTACGATTCCGTTGCCGGTCTCGCTTGGGAAGACCTCAAGGGTGTTTACCAGATCGCTGACAAGATCGAGCGCCAGAACGCTGACGGCGTGCTGATCGAGGGCATCCGCATCGACGGCCGTGGATTGACCGACATTCGTGCACTCGACGCCGAAGTGCAGGTCATCCCGCGCGTTCACGGTTCGGCGATCTTCCAGCGCGGTGAGACTCAGATCCTGGGAGTCACCACGCTGAATATGCTCAAGATGGAGCAGCAGATCGACTCGCTGAACCCCGTCACGAAGAAGCGTTACCTCCACCACT
>ENA-OFCX01000719-OFCX01000719.1-metagenomes-genome-assembly--contig:-NODE-719-length-15970-cov-3.408734_pt1 | contig 15970 bp, 16 predicted proteins | sample MGYA00153384_OFCX01 | MGnify analysis MGYA00153384
ACACGCCGCGCAATGCGCTGGGCGCGGAGCAGGGTGGCCAAGCGTATTTGGCTGGTGCGGTCATTGACGGCTGGGAAGCACCCGCTTTGAGTGCGTTGTCAAAATCGCCCGTACCGTGGAACGCGGCCGAGTTGTATCGCTATTTGCGCGTAGGCCACACCCAGCAGCACGGTATTGCCGCCGGGCCGATGGGTGCAGTGGTGAAAGAACTGAGCGTACTGCCCGATGCAGACATTGCCGCCATGGCCAGCTACCTGGCATCATTCACAGCGCCCATCAACGACGTGCAAAGCCAAGCCAAAGCGCTTGAAGTGGTGACCAACGCGCAGCGCTCAGCCCCTCAATTGTTCGGCCCGGGCCAACGTCTGTTCAGCGGCGCATGCAGTTCTTGTCATCACGATGGTGACGGGCCCAAGCTGCTCGGCGTTAATCCGCCACTGGCGCTGAACAGCAATTTGCACAGCAACCGGCCAGACAACCTGATCAACATTATTTTGAACGGTGTGCGTGAGCCAGCCACACAAGACATCGGCTTCATGCCTGCCTTTAAATACGCTTTGACCGATGCGCAAATTGCAGAACTGGCCAGCTACATGCGCAGCCGATACGCGCCCGGTGAAGCGGCATGGCCGCATCTGCCCGCTGACATTGCGCGTTTGCGCAAAGCTGCGAATGATTGATCAAATTCCAGGTGCTTGAAAACCACCCGCCCGATAAGTCAACACCAGCGTATCCCGATAGCCCTTTTCCCCTTCAGCGTGATCGGGGAATATAGGCGTCGTTTCATGAATCACCCGCGCATCGTCCAGCAGCAGCGCAGTCAGCGGCTCCTGCATCACAAAGCGCACCCCTTGCGGGCCGTTGGCATCAAACACCCGCGTCTCGCCGCCCTTCACACCGCGCCGCGCAACCAGCAGCACCACCACAAAGTTAACCCCGTCGCGGTGCGCACCTTCAGGTGTTGGGCGGCCTACACCGCCTGCGGTGTCAATCCGGAACTGGTGCGCTTCAACAAACCAGGTGTCAACGGCATGCACTTGCGCAAACAGTTTGCCAAAGTCAGCAATCAGATCAGTCCACGCCGACGCACTCGCGACGTGAGTTTCAACAGGCTCAAACCAGCGTTCAAAGCCGCCATGCAGTGCGTTGTAATCGGTCGGTTGCCAATGCGCCCGGTGCGGTGCTTGCGTGATTGAATTGCCTGTGATGTCTTGTATAAAACAGGCATGGCGGCGCTGCCGATAGCTGCCGCCGTCTTTCAAGTGCGCATCGGGCGGCAAGTTATCCCAAGCCGAGGCCAAATCGTCCCAGCGCTGTGCCCAGTCGGCGGACAGTTTGAGTGTGGCGATTAGGTCTGACGGGTTGAGCAGACTCAAACCGTCTTGACTCAGCGCTTGGGCGGCGGGTTTGTGTGGTGAGACGATGTTGAACATGGCTGTATTTTGCTTGAGGTACCTGAAAGACAATTGTCTAAGCATGGATTCATACGAATTTTACGGATAGTATTGACCTGTAGCTTAATAAATACGGGCGTAAACAGCTATAAAAAAAATAGCATTTCAAAGACCAGGATAAGTCAGAACCTCAACACCCAGCAGCCCCACCCAGCCCCTGTGGCGCGCTTTTGTGGCGTACAGCACCATGGCCGAGCTGACGAAGGTGGCCACGATGATGGCCTGAAGCAAAAACGAACGCATACCGCCACCCGGCTCTGTGGCCAGCGTCCATAACATGGCGGCAACCAGTCAGCCCAGCACCGTCAGCACATGCCAGCTCGCCCACAAGATGCGAACGTGCCCCTGACGCAGAAAATTGCCGTCGTTGGTGAGTCCCCAGTGCCCCTTGCGCAGTCTTGAAAACACCATGACTTCACCCAGCACGGAGTGAATAAAGCCCACAAAAAATGTCAGAACTGCGGCGGCCAAGAGATAGGTATTCATGCTTCCAGATCTTTTTGGATGAATGAGTATGTCAACTGTCACATCATTATTGCTATATATTCAGGAGCTGATTACGCCCGTATTTATTGGGCTTTAGGCTGATTTATTCACAATTTATCATTACTGCCCGGTATTTTCAGAACAGGTCAATTTGAGAGCTAAGTTGGCGATCTTCCAGGATGGGTAAAGCGTTTCAAACCATCTGTGATAGCGAGATGCGTTCAAACATATTGATGTCCACCAGTTGGAGAAACAATTGCAGCGGCAGCTCAAACGCAAGCTGCTTTCTGGCGATCAGCGCCAGAAGGTAGACACACACAGCAATCCAAATTTGCGATTTGACTGCGTTTAGCGAATTGCCGTGGAAATGTTTGATGCACAAGTTCTGCTTGAGCCACTTGAAGAACAACTCGATCTGCCTGCGCTGCTTGTAAATAACTGCGACAGTCGCAGCAGATCAAAGCGATTGGTCAGAAATGTCAAGTTCAAGCCCGACTCAAGATTAAAAAAGCGAATTCTGCGCAGCGCCTGTGGGTAGCCTGAATTAGAGTGGTGGCCAACCAAAGCAATCGTCTGATCCCTGATCACGCCAGACTTGGCATCCACGTCATGTGCCCGTGAACAGCTGTAGTGCAAGTTCTCCTTGGATCGCACGACAAAGCTGCAACCGCGCTGGACTAATCCGAACAGGCGTTTAAAGTCTGCCCAGGCAAACAAACTCAGGCACAGATCAATGACCGTGGAGTCCATGGCGTACAGAGGCTCTTTCAAACCCAAAGCCAGGCTATGGTTGCTGTGCAACTCCAGCGCCTGGGTGATCAAGCGTTGACCCAGTGCTTCAAACAAGCGCCAGTCGCGCCGCTCAGCGGCATCGGCCAGGGTAGAGCGAGTGAGCTTTTGGCGTAGCCCTAATGAGTACAGTTTGCCGTGCTGCGAATTCAAACAAGCCACCAAGTCGCGCAAGCCATCGCGGCGGGTAAGTTGGGCGTAGCTCATGGCCACAAAGTGTGACCACGCAGTAAAACTGTGGGTGCCGTGGATGGCACTGAATTTACGCACCAAATACTCAAAGTGCTTCAGAGGCACAAAGCTTAAGAGCTGCGCAAATACGCTGCTTTGTACTTTCATGGGGATGACCTGCAAAATGCAGCTCACCTTACCTTCAAATCAAACCCGTTTGTGAATCGCCCCACTCGAAAAACCTCTCTAAGTCGTTGTCGCGTATAGTAAATCCATAATTCCTGTTGAAATTTACCGGGCAGCGGTGGTTTTAAGCATAAAAGTGAGATTTTTCCAATGAATACGGGCGCAAGCAGCTATTATTTTAGTAGCTAATAGAGCTCATCAAATTTCAAAAACTAACGCCAGATATCGTCTCAGACCTACACACTGGGCCTGGCTGACGTCAGATAATCTATAAACAAGACTTTCAAGACGTTCAAGTTTTCAGGAGATTATTCATGCTCTATAAATTCAAATCTAAAAACGCAGGCGACGTGATCATGCTTGAGGCCAATGGCCGCAAGGTGCTGGAGGTGATTGGCAAGGACGCCGGGCCGACAGGCATCATCCTGGCGGTTCAGATGCCTGCAGCCATCCAGGCGCTGCAAGCTGCAATTGCACTGGAAGAGTCACATGATGAGAATCATGACGAAAACGGCGTGCACGGAGACGCACCCGGTCTTCGTCAGCGAGCTATGCCATTTATTGACATGCTGAACCGCAACCACGCATCGGGTACAGAAGTCACTTGGGGCGTTTGAGCCTTAGTCGACTTTTGCGCCTGAAGCCTTCACGACTGGCGCCCACTTGGCATGCTCCGCGTTGATGAAGGTATTGAACTGCTCCGGCGTGTTGCCGCCGGGTATTGCGCCCTGAGCCAGCAATTTTTCTTTCATGGCCGATGTACCCAGAGATTTGGCCACTTCTTGCTGAATGCGGTTCACGATATCTTGCGGTGTGCCCGCAGGCGCCAGCAGGCCAAACCATGAGCTGGCATCAAAACCAGGCAGTTTGCCGGCCTCTTCAATCGTTGGCAGTTCGGGCAAAGCAGCCGAACGACTGGAACTGGTCACGGCAAAGGCCTTGAGTTTTCCAGCCTTGATCTGCGGTAATGCCGATGGCAGGTTGTCAAACATCACATCCACGTTGCCGCCTACCAAATCCAGCATGGCAGGACCAGAGCCGCTGTAGGGAATATGCGTCATAAAAATGCCGGTGCGCGACTTGAACAGCTCACCTGCCAGATGAATTGACGTTCCGTTGCCGCTGGATGCCATGTTAAATACAGCGGGATGGGCTTTGGCGTACTTGATGAATTCGGACACGGTGTTGATGTTCAACGCCTTGGCCTTGTTGACATTCATTACCATCACATTCGGCACGCCCGCCACCAGCGTGATGGGGGCAAAGTCTTTTTGTGAGTCGTAGGGCATCTTGGCATACAGAGCCTTGTTGATGCCATGCGTACCCACTGTGCCCATCAAAATTGTGTAGCCGTCAGGTGGGGATTTGGCCACCAGATCGGCGCCGATGTTGCCGCCAGCGCCACCACGGTTTTCAACCACGAAAGACTGGCCAAAGGCTTTGGTCAACTCAGGTGCCATGGCGCGCGCCAAAATGTCGGTGGTACCACCTGCGGCAAAAGGCACGATGATGCGCACTGGTTTGTTTGGCCAGGCTGTTTGCGCGAAAGCACTAGACGCTATTAAAAAAGTAGCTGTTAGCGCCCATATGGATTGAACCAAAAGCCGTTTTGAAGGGTTAAAACAATGCATTTTCAACTTTCTTGTGAATTAACCAAAAAATCAACCGTCTGCTGGCAAGTCCAGCCAGTTTGAACACCCAATGCTGACGCTGCAGCATTCGCATCAATCACAACACCGCTGGCCAGCGTACTGTGCGCCTCGCCAATCCGCGCGCTTTGGTGGGCTACCGTGCAGGCGGCCAAGCCATGTACCTGCAAAAAATCAAGTGCTGCCAACCCAGCGTTGTCCAAGCCGCCACCTGCATCGTTGAACACGCTCAGCAGTGGACGTGCCGCCAGCGCATAGCGCGCTGAACTGATACCGCCATGTGAACCGCTGATAGCAACACAGCCTGCATCAGCAGCACTCAGTTCTGTGATGGAGTCCACAATGCGTAAAACTGGCATGAAATGGTTTTACCTTCAATTGCCCCCAAGCTGACAGCGGGACAACCCCACATCGTGCGCTGCCAGCAGCGAATGAAAAAAGCCGCCCAGCTTTGCAGCGTGGCGGCTTTGTGCGATTGACGCTAAATCAGTCGGCGTACTGCTTGGCAGCGTCCACTACCAATTTAATTTTGGTCATTTCTGCCGTAACGAAAGCCTTATGCGTAGCAGGCTCAACACGTTTGTCAGTCACAACAATTGCGCCCAGGCCTTCCTGCTTTTTGATGAAGTCAGGATCCTTCAAAGCTTTCTTCAGCCCCTCATTAAGCGCAGTCAAAACAGCTGGCGGCGTGCCCTTGGGCGCATACAGGCCGTGCCAAATCGTCAGGTCAAAGCCTTTCAAACCCATTTCCTGCAAGGTCGGATAGTCTTTAAGCAGCTTGTTGCCAGACAACGGCTTGGCGGTGGTTACTGCAAATGCTTTCACACGGCCGGCTTCAATCTGGCTGGAGGTGTTGGTGGTCTGGTCACACATCAGGTCTACCTGACCACCGACCAGCGCGTTCATGGCTGGTGCCGTGCCGCCGAAGGGGATGGTGGTCATGGGTTCTTTGGACTTGATGGCCGCTTGCCACATCAAACCGCAAAGGTGCGATGCTGAACCCAAGCCCGCGTGTGCAATGTTCAGTTTGCCAGCGTTGGCTTTGATGTAGTTTTCAAAATCCCGGTAGGTGTTGGCGGGCAATTGAGGCTTGCCAATCAGTGTCATCGGCACTTCGTTGATCATGCCCAAAAATTCAAAATCATCAAGTGTTTTGAACGGTAGTTTTCGGTACAGGGCGGGTGCTGCAGCCATGCCGATATGGTGCAAAAGCAGCGTGTAGCCGTCAGGTGAGGCTTTGGCGACTTTGGCAGCACCGATCGTGCCGCCAGCGCCGTTGACGTTCTCAACCACAAAATTAGCGCCGCCGCCCATGGTTTTGCGCATGGCTTCTGCCAGGTCGCGCGCCACGCGGTCGGTTGGCCCACCAGCTGCAAAAGGCACCACAAAGGTGACAGGCTTGGTGCCTGGATAGGCTTGCGCACTGACTTGAGTGTGTGCAAACACGCTGGCAGCAGCGGCTGCCAGAACGAGTAAATGTTTGATGGGTTTCATGACGGTCTCCAAATAAAGAAACTCAAGTTTAAGATTTTCTGGAGCAATGCATATCGCGGGAACTACGTAAGTGCTATCCCCGGTAAGGTCAATTTCGCAAGGTCTATTTGTAGCTGCGCGCGTCTTCAATCACCTTGCCATCGTTGGGCAGGCTGCCGGGTGCCACCAACTCAACCGTGCCACGCAGCTTGGTCACGTCGCGTATGGCCTCACTGATTTTTTGATCCAACCCTGCGTGGCCAGACGCTGCTTCCACCTGAAAGTGCATGCGGTCATCGGCCATTTCACCGCTAACGACCAGTCGCGCCTTCAACACCTCGGGGAAGCGCCGGGCAATCGTCGCCACTTGGCCAGGGTGTACAAACATGCCCCGAATTTTCACGGTCTGGTCAGCGCGACCCATCCAGCCCCTGATGCGGGTGTTGGTGCGGCCTGTCGGGCAGTGGCCGGGCAACAGGGCAGACAAGTCGCCCGTGCCAAAACGGATCAGCGGGTAGTCAGGGTTCAGCGTGGTCACCACCAGCTCGCCAACCTCACCTTCAACTACGGGGTCGCCCGTGCCAGGGCGCACGATTTCAACGATCACGCCCTCGTCAATCACCAGACCTTCGCGCGCTTCCGTTTCATAAGCAATCAAACCCAAATCTGCCGTGGCGTAGCTTTGGTATATGGCCATACCACGCGCTGTAAACCAGTCGCGCAGGCTGGGCGGAAAGGCTTCGCCGCCGACCAGACCTTTCTTCATGCTGCTGATGTCGCTGCCGGTTTCCTTGGCTTTTTCAACCAATATCCGCAAAAAACTTGGGGTGCCTGCATAGCCATCAGGCCGCAGCTCGGCAATCGCTTGCAACTGCTGCTCGGTCTGACCAACACCAGCTGGAAACACCGTACAACCCACCGCATGCAAACCCGACTCCATGATGAACGCGCCCGGCGTCATGTGATAGCTGAACGAGTTGTGCGCCAAGTCGCCACTTCTGAAGCCCGCCGCATACATGGCACGGCCTGCACGCCAATAGTCTTTGGCTGTGCCTTCCGGCTCATAAATCGGCCCAGGAGATGCAAATAGGCGTGGCATTTTGGGCCCACGCAGCAAGGCGCTGAAACCACCAAAGACATCGGTCGGTCGTCCGGCTTTTTGCAAATCATGCAATTCGTTTTTGCGAATCACGGGTAATTTGGCCAGTGCTTCGCGGCTGGTGATGGATCCAGCATCAACACCCGCTAGCAACTTGCTGAAGGCGGGCGCTGCTTTTTGTGCATGAGCTACCAAACTCGGCAAACGGCTCATCAAAGCCGCTTCACGAATAATGGTTGCGCGAGTTTCCAGGTCGTCAAAAAATGAAGTCATACGTGCCTCATTTTTTGATCAAGCCAACCAGCGTTTGCGGCGCTTGTAGCTCTTCACATCTTTAAAGCTTTTACGCTCACCACCGCCCATGCCCAAGTAAAACTCTTTCACGTCTTCGTTGTTGGCCAAGTCGCTCGCCACGCCGTCCATCACCACTCGGCCACTTTCCATGATGTAGCCATAGTCCGCGTACTTCAGTGCCATGTTGGTGTTTTGCTCAGCCAGCAGAAAGGTGACTTTTTCCTTTTGGTTCAGGTCTTTGACGATCTCAAACACCTCTTGAACAATTTGCGGTGCCAGGCCCATTGAAGGCTCATCCAGTAGCACCATCGTCGGGTTGGCCATCAGTGCCCGGCCAATCGCGCACATTTGTTGCTCGCCACCTGATGTGTAAGCGGCCTGCGAGGTGCGGCGTGTTTTAAGGCGCGGAAAATAGTTGTAAACCTTCTCTAAATTGGCAGCAATCTGCGCCTTGCTTTTAACGGTGTAAGCGCCCGTCAGCAAGTTTTCTTCAATCGTCAGGTGCGCAAAACAGTGGCGGCCTTCCATCACCTGAATCACGCCGCGCTTGACCAGATCAGACGGTGACAGGTTTTCAATCCGCTCACCACGCAGTTCAATCGAACCCTTGGTGACCTCCCCCCGTTCGCCACGAAGCAGGTTTGACACGGCACGCAGTGTCGTGGTTTTGCCGGCACCGTTGCCACCCAAAATCGCCACAATTTTGCCCTCTGGTACGTTCAATGAAACGCCTTTTAGGACCAGAATGACGTGGTTGTAAATGACCTCGATGCCATTCACGTTAAGTACTATTTTTTGTGCATCCATAAATTTTTACTTTCTCTAATTATTAGCACTGCGCGCAGTGCTAATAATTAAACTGTCATACCGGATCAAGTCCGGTATGACAGGGGAATGCTTAGCTCTGGCAATCCGCAGCTGAACGGCGTGTCAGTTTTTTCTCGGCGGCGTACTTGTCGGCTGACGCTTTCACCAGGGGCTTGATGATTTGCTCGTCAGCTTGCAGCCAATCCGAAGCCCAGACAAACTTGCTGCCATCCCAGGTGTGAACCCGGGTCCAAGCAGAACCCATGTGGTCAGCGCAACTGGTCGACACCGGGCGCATCACGCCCTTGAAGCCCTGGGCATCCAGTTTGGCCTGGGTCAGGTTCAGGTTTTCATAACCCCAGCGTGCTTGCTCGCCAGTCATGACCTTGCCTTTGCCAAAACGCTCTTGCGCGGCGCGTACACCTTCAACAGCCAGCAATGCGCCGACCACTCCGCGCATGTACAGCACGCTGCCAACTTCATCTTTAGGACCCGTGCCCTGGCCTTTGGCATGGACTTTTTCCAGAATTTCCTTGACAACGGCTGAGCCAGGCTCTGCGCCATGCTGCATCATCACAGCGCTGTAGCCTTTGGCGCCCTGACCCACGTCTTTCAAATCTGGTTCAGCACCAGACCACCAGGTGCCAAACATTTTTTCACGCGGGTAACCCACGGCTTGCGCTTCCTTGACGGCGGCGCCGGTCATCACCCCCCAGGTTTGCAGAATCACGTAGTCGGGCTGCTGCTGGCGCACTTGCAACCAAGTGGCTTTTTGCTCAACACCGGGCGCTGCGATGGGCAGTAACAGCAAGGTAAAGCCGTGTTGGGCAGCGCGCTCTTGCAGAATCGGCAGGAGTTCTTTGCCAAACGGCGAGTCGTGATAACCCACACCGATTTTCTTGCCTTTAAGCTTGTCCATGCCGCCAGCAACTTTGCCGATATGCTGGAGCACCGTATCACCGGCGACCCAGTAGTGGCCAATCAGCGGAAAGTTCCATTTAAAAACGCCACCGTCCTGCGAGTCACTGCGGCCATAGCCAGACGTGATCATCGGGATTTTGTCAGCGGCATTTTTTTCAGTCAAGGCAAACGTGATGCCAGTTGACAGCGGCTGAAACACCGTTGCGCCGCCATGCTTGCCCTTCAGGCGCTCATAGCATTCCACGCCACGGTCGGTGGCATACGCGGTTTCACATTCTTCAATCAGCGTTTTAACGCCATTGATACCGCCGCGTGCATTGACCAGCTTCATGTAGTCGTTGTGGCCATTGGCCCACGGCGTGGCGTTAGGGGCGACAGGGCCTGTGCGGCCCGTCAGCACGGGGAAGAACTGCTCTTTGGCTTGCGCAAATGCCGCAGTGCCAACAGCGGCCAGCAAGCTGGCCAACACGATGTGACGAATTCTCATCAAAGTCTCCTGGAATATTGGCACGCTAGTGCCTGGGGTTAACGAACGGAAATAACGAACAAAAATTAAAAAACACCAACAAATTTCAATGCGGGAAAGGCCACAGCCTGAGCTTTTGCTTGCCAATGCTCCACAGCTTGGCCAGGCCGTGGGGCTCAACAATCAAAAACCAGACAATCAAGGCACCAAAAATCATGACTTCGGTATGCGCAACCGTGGCCGTTGAAATGTCAACGCCAATCAGATTGCCAAAAGCAGGCAAAAACTGGTTCAGAAAAATCGGCAACACCACAATAAAGGCAGCACCAAAAAAGCTGCCCATAATCGACCCGAGACCGCCAATGATCACCATGAACAGCAGCTGAAACGAGCGGTCAATCGAAAATGCGGCGGGCTCCCACGACCCCAAATGCACAAAACCCCAAAGCCCGCCTGCCACGCCGATGATGAAAGAGCTGACAGCAAAGGCGCTGAGCTTGGCGTATACCGGGCGTATACCGATGACAGCAGCGGCCACGTCCATGTCACGAATGGCCATCCACTCGCGGCCAATCGCGCCGCGCACCAGGTTTTTGGCCAGCACACCAAACACAATTAAAAACCCCAGGCAGAGCAAATATTTTTTAAGCGGTGAATCAATCGGAATCCCCAAAGCGCTGAGGTTGGACACAGCCACCGAGCCCGATGTGCTGTTGTTGGTAAACCAGCTGATGCGCAAAAATGCCCAGTCGCAAAAGAACTGCGCCGCCAGCGTGGCTACGGCCAGGTACAAGCCCTTGACGCGCAAACTCGGGATACCAAAAAGCATACCCACCAACGTGGCAAAAAAACCGCCTGCCAGCAGCGCCACAATCATCGGCATGCCTTCAATCCGCACATAGCTGTTGTATGCCGCGTATGCACCCACGGCCATGAACGCACCCGAACCCAGCGAGATTTGCCCGCAGTAGCCGACCAGAATATTCACGCCTAACGCAGCCAGCGAGAGGATCAAAAACGGAATCAAAATGGCACGAAACATGTACTCATCAGCGAGCAAGGGCACGGCGATAACACTGAACAACAACAAACCCAGCAAAAACCAGCGATCCTGCGCAATCGGGAAGATTTGCTGGTCTGCCTTGTAGCTTGTTTTAAATTGGCCGTTTTCTCTGTAAATCATTTTTCTCTCTCAAACACGATCGATGATCTTTTCGCCAAACAGTCCCTGCGGCCTGAACAGCAAAAACACCAGCGCCAATACGTACGCAAACCAGATCTCAATACCGCCGCCCACCATCGGGCCGAGGTATACCTCTGACAGTTTTTCACCCACGCCAATGATCAGGCCACCAATAATGGCGCCAGGTACAGATGTCAAACCGCCCAAAATAATCACAGGCAAGGCGCGTAGCGCAACAGTCGTCAACGAGAACTGCACACCGAGTTTTGACCCCCAAATCATGCCGGCCACCAGCGCGGTAATACCAGCTACGCACCACACGATGACCCAGATGGTATTGAGCGGGATACCTACACTTTGGGCCGCCTGGTGGTCATCAGCAACAGCTCGCAATGCCCGGCCTGTGGACGTTTTTTGAAAAAACAGGCTCAGTGCCGCCACCAGTGCGGCCGCTATCAGCGCCGCAATCAGGTCTTCTTTATTAACCAGAAGGCCGCCAGGGAAGACGTTTTGCAAGACAAACGCGGGCTCTTTCGGCATACCGATATCAATTTTGTAAATTGCGCTGCCAAAAATGGTTTGCCCCAAGCCATCAATAAAGTATGTGATGCCCAGCGTGGCCATCAGCAGCGTCACACCTTCCTGATTCACCAGATGACGAAGTACCAGCCGCTCAATGAGCCAGGCCAGAATGAACATGCACACCGCAGCCGCCATGAAGCCAGCAATGTTGCCGAGGATTTTGTTTTCAAAACCAAACCACTGCGGAATCCATTCTGAAAATCGCGCCATGGCCAGCGCTGCAAACAGCACCATTGCGCCCTGCGAAAAGTTGAACACGCCAGAAGCCTTGAAAATCAGCACAAAGCCGAGTGCAACCAGCGAATAGAGCATGCCTGCCATCAGGCCGCCGAGAAGAGTTTCTAAGAAAAATGCCATCAGACTTTCCAAACAAAAAGAACGCAATTTTTCGACGGGCCGCCCCTAGAAAAATTAGCCCACTCGGGGGGCAGCGTAGTACACGAAGTGACAAGCGTGGGGGTCATATTTCTAGTGTGATGTGCCTAAATAGGCGCTGATCACATCGGGATTGGCGCGCACTTCGTCGGGTGTGCCATCGCCAATTTTTTTGCCGTAGTCCAGCACCACCACGCGGTCTGAAATGTCCATCACGACACCCATGTCGTGCTCAATCAGCACCACCGTTGTCCCAAACTCGTCATTAATGTCGAGCACAAAGCGGCACATGTCCTGCTTTTCCTCAACGTTCATGCCGGCCATGGGCTCATCCAGCAGCAGCACCTGCGGCTCCATGGCCAGCGCTCGACCCAGGTCCACCCGCTTTTGCAGGCCGTAGGGCAACATGCCCACAGGCGTTTTGCGGTAAGCCTGAATTTCCAGAAAATCAATGATCTTTTCAACCGCTTCCCGGTGCATCATTTCTTCTTTGACAGCAGGGCCAATGCGCAGGGCCTGCAGCAAGATATTGCTTTTAATTTTCAGATTGCGACCCGACATGATGTTGTCGAGCACGCTCATACCTTTGAACAATGCAAGATTTTGAAAGGTACGCGCCACCCCCATCACCGCCACCTGGTGACTATTCATGTGCTTGAAAGTTTGACCCCGAAACGTGATCGAGCCCTGCTGCGGCTGGTACACGCCGTTGATGCAGTTCAGCATCGAGCTTTTGCCCGCGCCGTTGGGGCCAATGATGGCGCGTATCTCATGCTCTCTGACATTGAACGAAATGTCTTGCAGCGCCTTGACACCTCCAAACGCGAGAGAAATATTGTTCACGTCAAGGATGACGTCACCGATTTTCTTGCTCATGCTGCTGCTTTCACCGCTGCAAAGGTCTTGCAGTCGCCAATTTTCAATGTCGCGCTCACGCTGCCGCTGCGGCCATCTTCAAACTTCACCACCGTTTCAATGAACTGCTCGGTTTTGCCGTTGTACAGTGCGTCAATCAGCGGCTGATATTTGTCACCAATAAAACCGCGCCGAACTTTGTTGGTGCGCGTCAGTTCGCCATCATCGGCATCGAGTTCTTTGTGCAAAATCAAAAAGCGGCTGACTTGCGAGCCTGCCAGCAGCGTGTCTACGCTCAGGTCGGCATTGACTTTTTCAACACATTCTTTGATGAGCTGGTACACCTCCGGCTTTTGCGCCAAATCTGTGTAGCCTGCATATGGCAGGTTGCGCCGCTCTGCCCAGTTGCCCACTGCATCAAAGTCGATGTTGATGAACACGCAAGCCTTGTCGCGGCCATCGCCGTAAGCCACCACTTCCTTGATGTGCGGGAAAAACTTGAGTTTGTTTTCAACATACTTGGGTGCAAACATCGCGCCATCATTTGCGCCGCCTTTGATACGGCCCACGTCTTTAACGCGGTCAATGATTTTCAGGTGGCCACTCGCGTCAATAAAACCGGCGTCGCTGGTGTGATACCAGCCGTCGGCGGTCAATACTTCAGCCGTTGCCGTTGGGTTTTTGTAATATTCTTTTAGCAAGCCTGCTGACTTGACCATGATCTCGCCGTTGTCTGCCACTTTGATTTGTACACCCGCAATCGGCACACCTACCGTGTCAGCGCGTGCTTCGTTATCAGGTTGCAGGCAGACAAACACAGCGGTTTCTGTTGAGCCATACAACTGCTTCATGTTGATGCCGATGGAGCGGTAAAACGTGAACAAGTCTGGCCCAATCGCCTCACCCGCCGTGTAGGCCACGCGCACACGGCTAAAACCCAGCGTGTTGCGCAGCGGGCCGTACACCAGCGCGTTGCCCAGCGCATACAAAATCGTTTGCATTGCGCCGATTGACTTGCCGTCCATGCGGTCAGGGCCAACCCGTTTGGCCACGCCCATGAAGTAATTGAACAGGCCACGCTTGATGCTGCCTGCGTCTTCCATGCGAATCATCACGGTGGTCAGCAGGCCTTCAAATACACGCGGTGGCGCAAAGTAGTAAGTGGGTCCAACTTCTTTCAAGTCGATCATTACCGTGCTGGCGTTTTCAGGGCAGTTCACCACATAGCCGCAAGCCAGCCACTGCGCGTAGCTGAAGATGTTTTGGCCAATCCACGCGGGCGGCAAATATGCCAGCACTTCTTCATTGGCTGTGAGCTTGTCAAAATCTGCGCCGGCCTTGGCGCGGTCCAGCAGCGTGTTGTGGGTGTGTACAACGCCTTTGGGGCTGCCTGTGGTGCCGGATGTAAAAAACATGGCCGCTACATCGTTGGGGCTGGCCTTGGCCACCTCAGCCGCATACCAGCCTGGCTGAGAATCCGCAAAAGTTTTGCCCGTTTCAATCAGCGCATCCAGCGACTGCAAACCCGGCTCTGCATAGTTACGCAAGCCGCGCGGCTCGTCAAAAAAGATATGGCTGATTTGCGGGCAGCTGTCACGAATTTCCAGCAGCTTGTCGACTTGCTCCTGGTCTTCAACCATGGCAAACCGCACGTCAGCATTGTTGATGGGAAACACGCATTCAGCACCCACTGCGTCTTGGTACAACGGAATCGGAATCGCACCCAATGATTGCGCGGCCAGCATGGTGGCGTACAGGCGCGGGCGGTTGCTGCCAATTACCACCATGTGCTCACCACGCGTTAAACCCGCTTGGTGCAAGCCGCAGGCAATCTGCTCGACCAGCTTGGCCAGCGCTGCCCAACTGTGTGCTTGCCAAATGCCATATTCTTTTTCGCGCATGGCAGGCGCATCCGGGCGCTCGGCCGCATGTTTGATCAGCAGTTGTGGGAAAGTGGTCTGCATCTTTTCTGTCTCTTTATCCTGATGTCGTCAGCACAGCCTGGTTAGGTGTGCCTGCGCTTATAGAGTTACGACTGTGAAAGCGATGGTAAGCAGTCATTTGACGTTATGTTGTCATTCCGACGACAATTCAAGGGTCAACACTCCCCGGGATTTTCCCTTAGCCTTCTGTTTACACCGTTTTTAACCGTGGCCACCACTGAAAAGTCCCAGCAGATACAGATCCGCAGCCGCTTGCCGAATGCAGCGGAATTAGGCAGTATTCATTGGCTCAAAGAGCTGCTACCTGCCGAGCGCGAAACGGCGGTTGCCAGCCTGCGTGTGGGCGATGCACAGCCTGGCGATTCCGTGTGCCGTATTGGCAGGCCAGTGACCTATTGGTTTGGTGTGGTCGAGGGACTGCTCAAGATGAGTTCTGAAAATGCGCAAGGCACCACCATCACCTTTGCGGGTTTGCCGCCCGGGGCCTGGTTTGGCGAGGGGACAGTCCTCAAGCGCGAGCCTTACCGCTACAACATCCAGGCGCTGCGTAAAACCGTGGTAGCTGGCCTGCCCGTCGAAACCTTCCACTGGCTGCTGGACCATTCGATAGGCTTTAACCGCTTTGTGATGAATCAGCTCAACGAGCGCCTCGCTCAATTTATTGCCGCACGTGAAATTGACCGTTTGAACAACCCCGATATTCGCGTGGCACGCAGCTTGGCCGCGCTGTTCAACCCTGTTTTGTACCCCGGCGTGGGCGAGATCTTGCGCATTACCCAGCAAGAGCTGGCGTACCTGGTCGGCTTGTCACGCCAGCGCGTCAATGAAGCGCTGACGGCCTTGCAAGCGCAAGGTGCAATACGGGTGGAATACGGTGGTTTGCGGGTTTTAGACCTGACAGCGCTTCGCAGTGCTGTTTTTGGGAATAAAAAATAGCTGTAGACTAATAAATACGGGTGCAATAAGCTATAAATTACATAGCATTTGAACAGCTCTGTACTGCTTTCATCAATTGGCTTTTACGCTATTTTTATAGAAGGTTGATTGATATCAACCCTATCTTTACGCCCCGAAGCTTAATCTTCCCGGACCGTTTTAATTGTCAAGGGGAAGCTCATGCTCATGGATATCTGGTTTGTTATTGGCATCGCCGCACTCTGGGGCGTGATGGTGCTGCTGGTGGCGGGCTTTCAAAAGCTTGAAAAACCTGCGGGAGCACGGTCATGATCAGTTTGAA